>Ga0255215_1000101_pt1 | contig 26512 bp, 22 predicted proteins | sample Miss_Law_RepC_8d_FD_183033 | JGI IMG/M metagenome (GOLD analysis project Ga0255215, IMG submission 183033) | Freshwater microbial communities from Mississippi River, Louisiana, United States - Miss_Law_RepC_8d | ecosystem: Environmental > Aquatic > Freshwater > River | place: USA: Louisiana... | reverse complement strand
TTTCCATGTCCATCCTTGACCCCATTGCTTTTGATTGTTTGTAGTAAAAAAATCTAAACATAGGATCTGTGGATGGACAATTTTTGACTCAACGAGCTTCTTTTACCCCGTATTTAACCGGGGAACCGACACTAATTTTTTCACTAAATCGAATGCCGGTCGTTTAAATTAAATACTATTAGATGTTAATTACTTATGTAAGTAAGTTTTAATAATTTGTTCGCCTTGCGTTGAATCAATATTGATTTCAACAAGTTTTGTTTTGCCAGTATCACCATGCAGTATTGTAATGTCTTTATTTGAAACATTAAAACATAAAGCTAAAAACCGCGTAATTTCTTTATTAGCCTTGCCATCAACTGGTGGTGCAGTAATTTTGATTTTAAGAGCATCGCCATGCCAACCGCAAATCTGATTTTGGGATGAATTTGGAACAACATGTAGTTTAAGTTTCATTTGTTTGTTTCTGATTATTCTAAGGTTGATAAGTCAGTGAAAGTGTTGATTTGAGTTCATGATTAGTGTAATTAACATCTAGTGATTCTTGATTTAACTTTGTATAACTAAAATTTAAATCTTTAGCTAAATATTTAATTTCATAAAGTAGATTTAAATTTTTTTGTAGTGGACGTGCTAGCTTTGCATTTATAGAATAAATATTTGATCGTTTGATAAAAAAAGTCGAGTTCGAAGACCAAGGATTGTAGTAGTTTAAGCCGATGTTAATGTCGGCTAAGCTAGTTTTAATTTCATAATCTAAACCTACAAAAATTTCGTGTGTAAATATTTTGGATTGTTCGTAAATATTTGTTTGGCCTTCAAAAATCAAATTTGTATCGTACACGAGTCCCAAAAGTGCATTTACTTCGCGAAAAAAATTATCAGTTTTTAGTGATGAAGAAAAAGTTTTTTTAATGAATGGCGATGCATTTGGCTGATAGTCTAAAACATATTCATTGTAATTAAAAAACAAACTGTTTTGACCAATCAGAAAATGACTGCCGAGTTCAAAACCAATTTGCGATGATTTATTTAGAGAAAAACTAGAATTAGAACTCTGATTAAAGTTTATTTGAGTGATTCCAAGCCCTAAGGATAAGCTTGAAAACTGTATATTGTTGCCCAAGCGGGGATTCAATTTATCGATAGCCAGGCAAGAAGAGTTAAGATAGCCATTTTTATTTAGAATTTCAATTTTAGTACTGGTTTGATTTCTTGAAACAACATTGAATGTTCTTTTTAAGACAGTTAGCCCTGATTGCTTATTTAACGATATGTCGTCAAATAGTGTGCAATTTAAAAGCGTAGATGAATCACTTAAACAACTTGATTCAACCCAATAGTAAGGATTTTTCAATTCAATTTCGATCCATTGTCTATTGTATGAATTTATTTTGAATTTATCGAGATTCTCATCAATAATTAAAATAAGATTGCCTGGGTAAATATCTTGGTCAAGTTGAAAGTAGCATGATCGATTAAGTTTTAAACGATTTTTATCTTGCCCGTATGCGGTTAAGAATACACCCATATTTAATATTAGAATTAAACTAAACCATTTTAACAAATTCATCTTACTCGTATCGGCATTAATAGCTAGTTTGCTAACGGATGTTAGTCTCGAAGTGTTAAGGATTGGTTGTCAGGAAGTAGTAATTCTACTTAGGTCTAGTATTGGTTCGCATTTATACCGACTTTTTAAAATCAATTATCAATACCAAATGTATGTCCATATAATTTTGATGAATGCTGAAGTATTTTGAAAACATGATATCAATAATTGAATCAAGTCGTAAATTAACGTTTTATGGCGCCGCTTTAGCTCTTATTTTTGTAATTCAATCCGCATATTGGTGGATTTATGGATTTGCTGAAAAACTAACTCGTGACCAAGTGTCTATTTGCTGGCCTTTTTTTCAATCTTGTAGTGGATTTAGATTTTTGAATTCTTTTGAATATAAAATTTTTTTCTTTTCTTTGGCTTTGTTGGGAATGACTACATCTGTCTTGTTTTTAATTAAAAAGATTAAAAAAGCAGTTTTGCTCTTATTAGTTAGCGAAATTATATCTGTGTTATTTATTTTACTAGATTATAGATTAAGACTTAATCAGAATATTATGATATTATTTGTTATCTTAATATATTTGTTTGCACTAAATAAGCAGCAGCTTTTGAAAATAGTTATTATTTTGTTTTATTTTTTTGCTGGTCTATTGAAACTTAATCCTGAGTGGTTAAGTGGAGAGGCGATTTATGGCACATTATGGTTAGTGCCAAACGAATTTAAGTCTTTAGCTGCAAAGTATGTCGTTTTCTTAGAATTGTTTTTAATTTGGTTTTTATTGTTATCCAAACGATTTAAGATTGTTGTTTTAATCCATCTTTTTTTATTTCATATTGCTTCGTTAGGTGTTGTTGGTTTTTACTATCCCGTTTTAATGCTGTTGATATTAAGCATTTTCATACTGGATATTTTTGATGAAGACAAAAATGTAAGATTCTTGAGTTTTGATTTTATAGGAGTATTTATTTTATCGGTGCTTACATTATTTAACACTGCACCTCATTTTTTAGGTCATGATAATGCTCTGACTGGTGAGTCTCGAATATTATCGTTTCATATGTTTGATGCAATAACAACATGCAATTCAAATGCAGTCATACACTACATTGATAAGCCGCAAGAAAAAATTGATCTTTACATGCCTAACGTTGTACGCATTAGATGTGATCCAGTTGTCTTTTTAAGTCGTGCTAGGCAATTGTGTTTACTTAATGCGAGCAATACACATTTTTTTGATTTAGATTGGGTTCTCGAAACTAAAAAAAAATCTGATAAGAATACCTCGTTTAAAACAATTGTCGATATCAAAAATTTTTGTAGCCAAAATATAAAGTACAGTCTATTTTTTAAAAATGATTGGATTCGAAATCATTAATCACACCCACAGCTCTCAGAGCTGGTGAGTGTTCCTGTTGTTAAGCCCGTAGCTGAAATGTTAAAATTTGCGCTTCCGCAGCTATCAAAAAATTTTGTGTATACAGTTACTTGATCGGTCTGGGGCGGAACGTTAATTGAGCTAACCTCAGACGTACAATTTACATCTGAATAAATTTTTCCATTACCACTGGCTAATGTAAAGTTAAGAGTTGTAGTTGATGTTTTAGAAAAATAAGTGGGATTATAATTTTGATCATAAGCTTTAATAATAGCTGAGCCGCATATATTTGCATTATTGGCAGAACTTCCAGAATCACTTATTTTTGATGCATCACCTGTTAAAACAAGTGTTAGGTGGCCGCTTGATGTTCCTGAAGTGGATGCGAGAGCATTTAGAAATATGTATTTAGGTGTAGCATATGCAAAGTTAGCTTTATAATAAATATAGCGTTGACTAACTGAAGTGGGTATTGTTTTTGTTGTGATAGCTTGAGTACAAGCTGCGTCGCTGTAGAACTGACCTTGGTTGCCTTGGTCGAACAACTGAATGTGAATGTCAAATGGCGACAATTTAATTATTTCATTATAGTAGTAGCCAAGAATTAATTGCTTACATTGAAACGGGTATAACAATTGCCTAGTGTCATTCGATGTTATTTTTATTTTTTCAATGGCTGATGTTAACGGTGTTAGAGTAGGCTCTATTCTCGGTATAACTTCGTTCCAGCAAATTGCTTTAGCGTGATCATTTTTAGTTAATGCACAGGTTTCGTAAAAACCGCTTGAAACTGAATCAACTTGATAATCAAATACTTGGGTTGCGGTTGATTGATTTAAAGTGTATCCACTTTGCGTCGATCTGGGTCCATAACAATAAAGAAAATTATTTGAATCAAAACCACAAACTTGTCCCAGTGCATTGATTGTAAATTGTTGTATATTAGAAAATCCAGGTAAAGCCGTTGGGGCTGCTACTGTGTCAATTGTATTACCGACAATGGATGCATAATTAACAGAAAACATTTGAATGCTTCCATCGTTTAATAGAATATAAATTTCGCTGTTGCCTCCGATATTTTGCACATCTTTGACATTACTAATACCATTAATTAATTTGGGATTGTAGTTTGTTGATGATCCTCCTCCCCAAATCATAAGTTCGCCTGTACTTAAGATAGCGAAGTTTTTGTTGTTCCCTGAAGTATGCACCCCAATTAATATCTTACTGATAGTGACTCCTGCATTTAATCCTAAATTAATTTGGGTCGGATTTATTCTGGTGGTTGTTGTTCCATCACCGAGTTGTCGATTGTTGTTTTGCCCCCAGCAATAAAGTGATTGCGTAGTATTGGAAACAGCAAGTGCGCATTTATGATCAAAACCCATAGCAACTGAAGTTGTTGTGCCTGGTATTGAAACCCAGTTTATACTATTATTGCATATTAATCTGCCATCAATAAGTAGATGGCAGATTTGATTTGATCCATTAACGGCCGTTTGTGAAACAGCAGTCGAGTATGAACTATAATTAATGCTTTCACCACCACCACTACCAATAGTGAAGGAGCGACAGCCGATAAACCCTAAGTCGTATATTTCGCAACGGTAGCTACCGTTAGTTGTATCTTTAAGATTAATTTGACTGATATTGGTTGGTTTTACATACGTTTGATACGAAGTACTTGCGTACTGTGATAATGGATCTGTAAGCACTATATTTAATGATTCTTGTGCATAATTTTTGTAATAAATTGTGCGACTTGTTGTGTTTGTTAAAATAGTCGTACTTGATACGGCGGTCGTGCAATTAGTATCAGAGTAAAAACTACCAATGCCTGGATTGAGTAAATCGATATTCACGGAAGTTGTTGCAGAAACAAAGTTATTGCCACTATCAGCTAATGCAACTGTAGATGAAACACATGCGCCAGCATCAAAATAAGTTGGAGCAGTGTAGAGAAACTTAGACCCGCTACCAGCACTGATTGAAAAATTATGACTCTCAGCAGTTAAGTCAGGTGAGCCGCCATAATCAGACATATCCACTTTTGTAGCTGTAATCGATTTTAAACCTGCTTGATCAACAGCAATATTTGTGAAGATGGCTTCGCCTAATACGGCATAAGTTGAGCTTGTGCCAATAATATTTCCGTTACCGTTGGTAATTGTCAAATTCACTTGAGCCCAAGCATCTGGACCAGTAATAAGTTTTTTACCACTTGAATCTAAAATGCTGATTTTGGGTTGTTGTGATAGTATTGAGGCTGCGATACCTGACGAGGGCTGTTGGCTAAATACGATTGTACTCGCAATACTAGTACTAGCATTAGTATTGTCGACAACGCTTAGGCCTTGTTCGCCGGAGCAGGCGTTAAGAGCAAGTATCCACAATCCAATTGTTATATTTAGAATTAAGATGCTGTTAAATTTAAAGTGATTTTTTGTAAAGAACAGTACTTTCATGACTACTAACGATAGCATATGTCTTGAATTTTAAATGAAAATTCAATTTAGTACGCTTTAATTAAGTACGAAAGTCTGTGCTTAATTAAGACAGTATTTGGTTCAAAAATCATCAATTTCTATGAAAGCAGACTTTTGTATGTTTAAATTAGATAATAGAATATATACTCTAAGCAATATGTTTTTACAAAAACGGAGTTTTGTATGCAATCTCAAAAAGACGCACGTGTATCGGATATGACTCAAGCCGAAATCGACCAGCACTGGTCAGATATATCTAAAAGAATTCTATGGCGTAAGCCATGGTCAAAATTAAAAGAAATTTCTTTTAAAAAACCAGTGAGTATCAAATGGTATTTAGATGGTGAATTAAATGTTTCTGAAAACTGTATTGATCGTCATCTTAAGCATAACGCCGACAAAGTCGCTATTATTTGGGAGCCAGACAGCCCAAAAGAAGAAGCTCAAAAAATTACATACAAGCAGCTTTCCTCTCGTGTTAACGAGATGGCAAATATTTTAAAAAAACACGGAGTTAAAAAAGGTGATTTCGTAACTATTTATTTGCCGATGATTCCAGAAGCCGCATACGCGATGTTGGCTTGTACTCGCATCGGAGCAGTACACTCTGTGGTGTTTGGTGGATTCTCGCCAGATTCGCTTGCTGATCGAATTCGTGATTGTGACTCATCATTTTTAATTACAGCCGATGAAGGGTTGCGTGGTGGTAAACCCGTTGCACTTAAAAAAAATGTCGATGAAGCTTTAGCTAAAGTTGACTCTATCAAAAAAGTCTTAGTTGTTAAACGCACAGGTCAAAGTGTCAATATGGTTTCTGGTCGTGACGTTTATTATCACGATGAATTAAAAACAGTGAACGATCAGTGTGAAGCTATTTCTGTCAATTCGGAAGATCCGCTTTTTATTTTATATACATCTGGATCAACTGGAAAACCTAAAGGAGTCTTACACACAACCGGTGGTTATTTAACTTATGCGAGTTACACGCATGAAAAAGTTTTTAATTACCGAGCGAATGATATTTATTGGTGTACTGCAGATGTTGGATGGGTTACGGGACATAGTTACATCGTTTATGGTCCACTTGCAAATGGGGCGACAACACTCATGTTCGAAGGTATTCCAAATTACCCAACGCCATCGCGATTTTGGGATGTTATAGATAAACATCAAGTTAATATTTTTTATACAGCACCAACTGCGATACGCTCTTTAATGCGTGAGGGGCTTGAGCATGTTAAAGGTTCATCACGAAAATCATTAAGAGTTTTAGGTTCAGTCGGTGAGCCGATTAATCCAGAAGCTTGGTTATGGTATTCTAAAAATGTTGGTGATGATCGTTGTCCGGTTGTCGATACGTGGTGGCAAACTGAAACAGGTGGTATATTGATTTCACCAATAGCTAATCAAACTGCGCTAAAACCAGGTTCAGCAACGTTGCCATTGCCAGGTATACAGACTTTGATTTTAACCCCTGAGGGAAAAATTCAAGAGGGTGCTTGCGAAGGTGTACTTGTTATTAAAGACTCGTGGCCTGGTCAAATGCGCACGGTCTATCGTGATCATAAACGTTTTGAAGAAACATACTTTTCAAATTACGAGGGTTATTATTTTACTGGTGACGGGTGTAAGCGTGACGAAGATGGTTATTACTGGATCACAGGTCGTGTTGATGATGTGATTAACGTGTCGGGGCATCGTATTGGCACAGCTGAAGTTGAATCGGCGTTAGTTGGTCATCACAAAGTTGCAGAAGCCGCAGTTGTTGGTTTTCCGCATGAAATTAAAGGGCAAGGTATATATGCCTATGTTTCTTTGAAAAATGGTGAAACACCATCTGATGAATTACGTGCTGAACTTATACAATGGGTTAGAAAGCAAATAGGTCCGATAGCATCACCTGATAAGTTACAATGGGCTCCGCATTTACCTAAAACACGCTCTGGTAAAATTATGCGTCGTATTTTGCGTAAAATAGCCGAAAATCAACTCGATAGTATGGGTGACACATCAACACTACTTGATCCATCTGTCGTTCAAGTCTTGATTGCAAATCGATTATAAGATATCAGAAGGGGATGAAGTTTATATTCATCCCTTTTTTATTTTTAACTTTTTTCGTGCATGCTCAAGATCAAACGCCTGAAATAACTTTAACTGTTTCAGACAAGAATTTTAATTCGTCGAGCTATCAGGTTATAACTCAAGAAGAAATTCAAAACTCTCAGTCTGGTCATTTGGCGGATTTGTTATTTCAAAAAACTAACTTAAATATAAGTCAGTCGACATATGAGCCGACGTCGATCTTCATTCGTGGTGGAGATTCGAGTCATATTTTATTTTTATTAGATGGAGTGCCTTTGTATGATCCATCGACTATTCAAAAGACCACTGATTTAAGTTTGATTCAACTTTCAGCAATAAAAAAAATTGAAATCATCAAAGGTTCACAGTCAGTTCTCTATGGTGGACAGGCTTTAATCGCAGTCGTTAAAATTTTTACTGATTTTACACCGCAAAAAGATATACAAATTAAAGCTTTAACTAATGGGTATTGGCGTTCTTTGTCTGCATTTAAATCTATGCATATTAACGAATCTCAAAATGCAGTTATTGGTGCAGCCATTTTGAACGGCCATAATCAATCTCCTTTAAAAAATTCAGATGCCGTGTATTCAACACAAGATTATCAAATGCAGTTATCGCATCTGTATGATGCAGAATCTTTTAATTTAGTTTCTAAATTGCAACTCGAAAAGCAAAAGCAAAATATACCTAATATAAATGATTTAACATCAAAACCTGTGGATACGGATAGTTATCAAACTGAACAAGAGTATCGTAAAATGCAATTACTTTTACGTTCGAATCAGAATATTGATTTTTCTTTATCTTATTCAGAAAACTCTAGACAATACGATATTGATCAAGCTCAAAACTTTAATGGTTATGCTATTCATGACAAATACAAAGGTCAGTTGACCTCTATGCGAGTTGACGCTCAAGTGTTGCAAAATAAAGTCATAGAAATTAAATCCGGGGCAGCATTCGAAAATGAAGGTTTTAAGTATATTGATAAAGATATCGAGAAAAATAATGAAAAATCTAATTTTGAAGGTGTCTATTTAAAGAGCGAGTATTTTGTCAATGGCGAATCAAGTTTAGAAACCGGATTTCGTCTTGATTTTGAAAAATCGAAGTATCTAGAAACCACTTATCAATTGGGGCTTAATTTTAATCAATATGTTAAGTACGAGTTTGCGACAGGTTTTAAGAACGGGTCTTTGTATCAAAAATATGGTTCATATGGTAATCCAAATCTATTGCCTGAACTAGCGCGCACTCAAGCTTTGACATGGCAGAGCTTGAAAAATGCTCAAACTCAACAATCGATAACATTGTTTCAAACAGAGTTTAAAAATTTAATTGATACAGATAAATCGACACAGCGGTATATTAATATTAATAAGGCAAAGTCTACGGGTATAGAATACCAAATGAGCTTTAAAGATTTTCTAAGCCTATCATGGACGTATCAAGAACCAATAGATCAAGACACGCATCAATGGTTAAATAAACGGTCTTTGTTTGCTTCTTACATTGAGTTTAAACACCAGTATCACAAGTTTATGAATTCATTGTCTTACAAATATGTATCATCGTCAGATGTTAAGTATTTTGAAAGCAGTGCTAACAAGGTCACGCGATTACCAGCTTATTCGGTTGTTCGTTTGAGTTCGGATTATGAATATAATCAAAGTTCTAAGGTATTTTTGTCAGTTGATAATATTTTAAATGAAAAGTACCAAACAAATTATGAATATTATAACCAAGGCATCGGTTTTATTGCAGGCTTGGTATTCAAGCTCTAGCGTTGTCTCAAAAATAGACGTTTATTGATTAAATATTTCAGCGACTTTGTCCGATAAGAACACTATGAGAAGCATGAAAATGTTTAACATTTTAGGAGCTATTTCGACGATTGTGTTTTTGTCTGGTTGTTCGCCTTTTGGTAATCAAAGTATGATCGAAGAAATTTCAACAACGATATCAAATATCTTTGATGGTAAAACGTCTCCTTCTCTCGTGTCGGGCTCTACAAGTTTTGAGGTTTCAACAATGCCGACGACGGGCACAACTAATCCTGATGGTATTCCAGTATCTGGTTCGGCAACTTATGTTGATGGTGCTAGACAAGCTTACAAGGTCACGCAAACTGTTGGTGAACCCTATCAATACAGTATGGAGAGTTCGGGTGGCGCCAGTGTTGCTCCAGCCATGAAAACGGCGACTGATGCATACACGCATACAGACACAGGTTACAAAGTTTATTCAACCGTATCAGCAATTAAATAAAGTTTTCTGAATTTAAAGAAATAAACAATGAGAGCTGTCAGCATCGTTGCAAAACTAATCCATTGAGAAATTGAAAAATCAGCTATGATCGCGCCGCGGTCATCATTTCTGAAGAACTCAATAACAAAGCGATTCAGTGCGTGGCCAAAAACCCAAAACAGAAAAAATGAGCCATCAAATTTAAAAATACGACTGTAAAATAATTTTTGATTAATCAAAGCCCAAGTTTTAAAACGAACTAAAAATAAAACCAGTACAACATCGGCAGCAAACATATAAAGTTGCGTTGGATGTAAGTGATTTACAGCCCAAGGGAGTTCACAATATTTTCCGTAGCAGCAGCCTTGCAGAAAGCATCCAATGCGTCCAAACGCATAAGCTAAACCCAGGTATGGCGAAAAAAAATCTGCCCATAACCAAAAATTTTGTTTTTTTTGTAAACAAAAAGCAACAGCACAGATAAGTCCTGTTATAAATCCGCCGTAGTAGACAAAGCCACCTTTCCAAAATTTAAACATTTCTAAAGGAAAGGTGTAATAAAAATCATATTCTTCGTAGAGAATGTGAAAAATGCGTGATCCTAAAAAACCAGATATCATCACGACCAAAAGTAAATCGAAAATAAATTTTCGGTCATTAATTCTATAATGTTCTGTTTGCTTGTGGATAATTAATAAGATCAATGTCGCCGTCATTGAAATTACAAGATAAAAAGTGGGTAATTGTATAACCCCTAAATCAATAAGTGGCTTCATGTTAAGTGACTATTCTCTTCGGCTTTTCTTTCGATAAAAATAAAATAGATAAGAGCAAAAACGCCACCAACAATAGCGACATCTGCAATATTGAAAGCCGGCCATGTTTGTTTGTTGTGATAGTGAAAGTCAATAAAGTCCACAACGTATTTATATTTCACACGATCAAGATAGTTACCAATCGCGCCACCGAAGACAAACGATAATGCAATTGTTTGTAAAGTCTGAGTCTCTTTTAATCCCCATATGATATACAAAACAAGTAAGCATGCAAATGGAGGCATCGCTAAAAAGAAAACTTCTCTAAAGGCTGGAGGCGTTTGTGCCAAAATTCCAAAAGCTGCGCCAAAATTACGAACATAAGTGATATTAAAATAATTTGGTATAACGGCAATACTTTCATGTAATTGAAAGCGGGTATGAACCAATAGTTTTGTAATCTGGTCAAATGCAATGACTAGGCTAGAAATTGAAATAAGATAGATTAGTTTGCTTTTCATGAAATACCGAGAACAGTAGTTCTATTTTTACAGAATAGCAAATCAAATGTTGAACTTTTTAAACTGCTTCATACCTAAAGAGACAAGCGCTCGTAGGGCTTCAACGTCAGATCCAAGATTTAAAGCTTCACGAACTTCAAATAGCGCAGACATTGTTTTCGCATCGAGTATATTAGAAATCTGAATCTGTTCGCGATTACTGTACGTAGACTGTGCTGGTGTAGACTGTTGCACGATGACAGTCGTGTTTGCATTTTGATTTTGAATAGTATTAACCTGTTGTGTTTGTTGAGAGTGATTATGCTGTGTCGTGTGTGTTTGCGACGGATGAGCCGCAGTAACAACATCAGGCTGTAGAGAATCTTGCGTTTGAAAATCACCCATCATCGAAGCTAAGGATTTTAATTCTTGTTTGAAATTTTGAATGCTAGGTGTTTCGAGTGCGCCTTCACCACCACGTAATGCTTTTAAGTAAAGACTAACAAGAATGTTTTGATCTTGCGCCATTTCTTTTACAGAAGAATTCTGCGTCAAAAGCCATGCATAAGCTTTTTGAAGGGTTTCTTTTGTATAAGCCTGTGGAGGCAGTGGATTTACGCGCATAGGGAAAATACGCTATTGAATCCTGTAAAATCAGTCAACTTGAGTTTCACTTTGCAGAGTGCAAAAAAACTCAAGTTTAAGAATTAATCATTTCTGATTTCTGCATAATCTTTGGCCACGATTCCATATTTTTCGATTTTACGGAGTAAAGTCTTTTTCGGTATATTGGCGTGCAGTGCAGTTTGATTGATTTTGCCTTTAAATGTTTTCAAGGCCTTGATAATAAACTGTTTTTCGAATTCTTCTTTCTGCGCGTTGAAGTCAAGAGCTCCGCCACTAGCCATCGCAGATGCGATAATTTCATCGTCATAATCGTCTGATTCATCGTCAGCAGAACTTGAGTCAACTGTTAAATCGTCGTCTTCATCAATTTCTTTTAAGCTCAAGCTATTAGCAGATAATTTTATATTTTCTGTTTGACTCTGGATTTTGTCCATTGTGTCGATCAAACTAATGCCCGCAGCGATCAAAACGCTTTCTGGCAAGCTTCCTAAGGTGATTTGATTTGATGATTCAAGAACAAAAGAATGCTCGATGACATTTTCAAGTTCACGAATATTTCCTGGCCAATTATAACGTTTCAATGCTTCAAGAGCGTCTTTTGTGGCACCAGAAATTTTCTTGTTATGAACTTGGTTGAATTTTTTAATAAAAATATTAATAAGAACATCTAAATCATCCTTACGATCATTTAGTTGTGGTAAAAATATTGGTACAACATTTAAACGATAAAATAAGTCTTCACGAAATTTGCCTTCTTTCATCATTTCTTCAAGAGGTCTGTTCGTGGCTGCAATGATGCGTACGTTTGTTGGAATTTCACGATTTGATCCAACTGGTGTAAATAATTTTTCTTGCAATACGCGTAAAATTTTAACTTGCATCAACTGCGGCATGTCGCCAACTTCATCTAAAAATAAAGTGCCACCTTCAGCGTATTGAAATTTACCGATCTTGCGTTGATCAGCTCCTGTGAATGAGCCTTTCTCATGACCAAATAATTCTGATTCGAATAAATTTTCAGGAATCGCTGAACAATTAATAGCAACGAATTTTTCGTCTTTGCGTGCTGAATTAAAATGAATGGCTTTAGCCACGAGTTCTTTACCTGTTCCCGAAGCACCACGTATCAAAACAGGAGTTTCAACTTTAGCGAGTTTGTGAATCACGTTAAAAACTTTTTGCATTTGCGAAGTATTGCCAATGATCTTACGACCTTCGTCAACAAACACTGGTGATGAGGCAGCAATGTTTGAAATCATGCGATGTGCATTGATCGCTTTATCAATTAATATAACTAAATCGTCGCCAGAAATAGGTTTTGATAAAAAGTTATAAGCGCCATCTTTGACAGCTTGAACAGCGACTTCAACAGTGGCATGAGCTGTTAGCATGAGAACAATAATTCCTGGATCAAATTCTTTAATTTGTTTTAAAGCGTTTAAGCCATTCATGCGAGGCATATCGACATCTAAAATAACGATGTCATAAATACGCTTAGAAGCATCTTGAGCTTTAATTTTTTCTAAAGCATTAACGCCGTCAAAGGCTTCTTCGACATCAAATTTTTTAGTCGATTCAAGAGCATTGCGAACTGATAATCTTAAGGCTTGATCGTCATCTACAACTAAAACTTTTAACATAAATAAAACCTCGTGACAGAATTTGTCCTTGATGTTTTAACATACAACGATTGCATTTTAAAGAGGCACACCGAGTCGTGTAGTAAACTTTACCAGAAATCTATGAATTGATTGAAAGTTCGACAGTGAAAATTGAGCCTTTGTTTATTTCGCTATTTGCAGAAATTTGCCCTTTATGAAGTTCAACAAAGTATTTAGCCAAATAAAGACCTAATCCAGAGCCTTTGATCGTAGATGTTTTGACAGTATGAGTTCTAAAGAATTTCATAAAGATATTAGGTAGATCAACTTCAGGGATACCGATGCCTTGATCAATAAAATCGACTAAAACTTTGTCACCGTCTTCGCGTGATTTGACTGTGACAACTGAATCCTCAGGACTGTATTTGATCGCATTCTCAAGCAAGTTGGAAAATACTTGTTTTAAAAGCTCAGGGTCAACTTGAACCGGAAACATGGGCTCGAGTTCTTGTTGGATCTTGATTCGTTTAACTTTGGCCAGAAATTCATGCTTTTTAATAACGTCACTTAAAAGCTGATTGATGTCTTTAGATTGTTTGTGCAGCTCAATGCCTTGGCTTTCAATACGGCCGTATTGAAGGATGGCATTGATAAACTTCAATAAATCGTCTGAGCTGCTTCTGATGGTGTCTAGGGCATCTCTTTGTGAGTTTGATAATGGCTGCTGATCTTTGTAAATGACTTCGGTCATTCCCTGAATACGCGCAATAGGCGTTTTAAGATCGTGAGACATCATCGATATAAAATTGGTTTTAAGCTCTTCAACTTGAGATAAAAGCTGATGCTTTTGATAGTATTCCCAGCTTCTGCGATTTTCTTTGATTAAGCGATAAGGAATAAAGAAATAATAACATAAAAATAAAGCAAGTAATGGATGCGCTAAATCAATCCAAAGATTAAAAAAGATAAATAAGATAGTGGCCGTTAAAGCATAACTGGCAAGTGTTGTACCTAAAATCGCTAATCCGCGCGAGGGCTTGAGCGCAAGCGTAACATAAACTGTCAGTAAACACATAATGACTGTTAGAAGCTGATCAAGCAGTCTTGGGGCTTTGATCGGAGCATTGTTATCAATCATTGTCTGTAATTGATGGGCTTGTAATTCGGCCACAGTCATGGCTGTTGGTTCGTGTAACATCGGTGTTGCAACATAGTCTTTTGTTGATCGTCCTAAATCAGTACCAACGACAACAATTTTATCTTCGAATGCATCAGCAGGGATTTTTTTATTGATGACATCTTCAAAAGAGTAAACAGGAAATGTGTGTTTAGGGTAAAAGTGAATGTACACTTGTTTTGAGTCGAGTAAGTCAAATTGACCTTGGATGTTGTCCACTTTTAAAAGCTCGGGATTGTAATAAGACGCCAGAATTGGATGCATCATGGATTGTTCTTGATATTGAAACATCAAGCGTCTTGTCACGCCGTCTTTAGCGAAAAGCTTGCTGTCTGCGCTGATCGGAAAAGAATAAAGCTTTAAAGTGTTTAACGGAGCATTTAATTTAAGATCGTCTTTTTCGCCCTTCATCTTAAGATCTTGTGTTGAGATATAAAGATTTTTGTAGTTTTTAACTTGTTCGGCAAAAGTTTGCTTTTCGTTAAAAGTGCCTTCGATATCAAAAAAATCATTTTGAACTTGGCGAAATTCGTAAACGATAAATTTAGCTTTAAGTTCGTTTAAAGATTTAATGAGTTTAGCATGGTCACTGTATTGAGGATTTCCTTGATAGGCTTCAATAGTTTTTGAATTAATAAAAACAAGTGCGACTTTTGGGTTTGTTGTTTTAAACTGTGCAATTTGCGATCTCAGAGAGACTCTCTGGTCGTAAAAAAAACTTTCAATGTAATCTAGTTTTAATGATGAAATTAAAATGGCTGCGACTACGGCGAATAAAAATTTTAAGTAAAAGTAGCGATCTTTAAATGAAAAATAAGATGAGTATTCCAAGATTGTAAATTAAACGAATTAGTCACGCTCAGTCGGAGCGCATGAACCACCAGCTTGTGTTCCAGGACCAACTGCAGCAGATGGCTTAATTTTTTTGATATGAATTTTTTGTGCTTTAGGTGCGTTCATATTTATCCTCCTGATTGAAAATCAATCAGCTCTTGCTAATTTATAATACAAAATACCCACTAAAATCAAGCTCCGCGTGCGTTCACAGAAGAGTTTGTCTTTTTTATGCTTATCGCCTGTGTGCTCACGATTGATGTGCATGCACCCACCACCACACAAGTGTCTAGCCCAGCAAGTCTGACAATTATTAAGTTCTATAAGTGATTTTGAATAGTTAGATAGCTTGTCATAATCATACTGTTTATCCTGTCCAACTGATTCTTGTTGAAGTCCAACATCCCAAGGACAACTATAGAGACGATTTTTGGCATCAACCATCAAGTAAGTTTTTCCAGCGCCGCAAAAGTTTTCAATTCTTTGCTGATGGTCTAAAAGTCTAAAATAGAGGTCAAAAGTCTTTATCCGGCGCAGATTCTGTTCGCCACCACTGTCGTAGGCCTGACGAGCGATCTCGGTCAAATCGGCAATAAAACGTTTGTTAAGCTCTTCAGATTTTTCTGCATAAGCAAAAACAAAATCCATCCAATCAGGTTTTAATGTTTCAAAAAAATGGTAACTATCGAGCATATCCGGACACTGTTCTGAACATATAGCCGAGATACCAATTTTTTGAATATCACCACGATTGCTTAAAACTTCTTTTAAAGCCGTAACAGTCAAATCTGTTGAGCTTTTTCCATTTTTGGCAGGTCTGGCGATATCGTTATATTTTTTTGATCCATCTAAACTAAAAGTCAGATTGATTTTCATTGAGCGAACAATCTCTAATGTACGGCCACTGAGTAAAGTCCCATTCGTTACAATTTGCATTGATGGCGTAATTTGTAATCTTTGAGCTTCATTTGTGACATAGGCATAAATAGCGTGTATAGCATCAGGATGTAATAAAGGTTCTCCGCCAACAAATGAAATTGCAAATTTTTGTTTGGGCTTTAATTGCTCAAGAAAGAATTTTAATTGAGGAAGTGTTTTTTCGATCGAAATTTTATTAGTGGGTTCGCCATAAGTCCCATCACCGCCGGCAGCGCAATACACACATTTTAAATTACAAATTTGATTTACATTCAGAGTAATTGATCTAACGCCGAAATCTAATTTTCCGTTTTTGGCATTTGGGTTAAACTCTTCGTTCCAATCTTTTAAAGCACTGAGGGCTTCTTGCTCGTCTGTTGAAAGGGCTGTTTTTTCTTCAGGGATGAGGCCGTCGTTGATGGAAATCGGTGACATCAGCGCAAAAGATTCAGGACTGACTTCAGCAACTTCTAAGTTGTACGCATGATAACCAATGATTTGATGATCATTTATTTTAAAAGCGATAATTTGATTGTGCCTACGTAAATCCAGTGCTTTCATGGTTAGTTCACCTGCAGGCTCGATCATAGCAGAAATCTCTGTTTTAATAAACAACTGATTGGTCCAATGTCTAGAGACAAAATAGGACTGAATGATTGTCTAGTTTTGGCGTTCTCGGTTTGTCAGCAGGGGTACTGCATCACTAAACTAAAAGTTATGAAAGTTAAGTTTTGGGGAGTCAGAGGCTCTCTGCCAAGTAGTGCCACTGTTGCAGAAACCAAAGATCGATTTGTATCTTTGTTAACTTCGTTTGTAAATTCGGGTTATAAAACTGTTAGCGATATCGAAAAATTTGTCCACAAACTGAGTCCAATTGATATCAACGGCTATGGTGTCGCTACGACCTGTGTCGAAGTCAGTTCAGACGATAAACGTTTAATTATAGATGGCGGTAGTGGTATTAAATATCTCAGTGATGAGATGCTCAAACAGCCTAATGATGATAATGAATACCATATTCTGATGACCCATTTTCATTTTGATCATATTTTGGGGTTACCATTCTTTCATCCTCATTTTAAAGCGGGTGCTAAAATTAGATATTATGCTGTTCAAAACGAATGTGAAGACGTTATTAAATCATTATTTAATAAACCTGTTTTTCCTGTCGGTTATGATCTTTTAAAATCAGATATTGAATTTATAACTTTAAAGCCACATCAAAAAGTTCAAATTAATGGTTTTGATGTGACTCCGTACTTGCTTGATCATCCAGATCCTTGTTACGGTTTTAGAGTTGAAAAAGATGGTAAATCATACGGTCATGCTGTTGACACCGAAGCCGTTCGAGTTACAGAGTTTGCTTTGGGTGAAGACGCTGGATTATATAAAAATGTCGATTTACTTTTTATCGACGCTCAGTATTTAGAAGAAATGATGACGACTAAAAAAGGATGGGGACATGGAACTTTTCAGAGAGCTTTTAATCTTTCTCATCGTCTTGGCGTCAAACAAGTATTTTTGGCTCACTATGATCCTAGCGACAGCTACGCGGATATTCAGGGATACAAAATCAAAGCCCAAGAAGTCTTCGAGCGTGATTTTAAAAATGCCAAGTTCATTTGGAACTTGGCTTACGAATCGCAAGAAATAGAATTATAATTATTTTTCAAAAATTAAATTTATTTTTTTACCATCAATTGATGAGTCAATTTCTCGTGCTTCTGTTTTAGGTGACCAATTAAAATCAGTTGGCAAATCAACGGCTGTTGCGTCTTTCATAAATTGAATCCATATCGGTACAGCGCCGCCGCCGCCAGTAAGTGATGTTGGTAAATTTTGATCAAACCCCAACCAAACAATTGTTGTTGTGCTGGGAGTAAAGCCCGAAAACCAAGCATCTTTGCCATCAGATGTTGTTCCGGTTTTTCCGGCCGCAGGCTTAGTAAAGCCAGAGGCATGAACGGCTTTTGCTGTCCCTGAAATGAGTGTTTCTTTCATCATGCCGACAAGTACAGACATTTTTTCTTCAGGAGCTTGAGCTTTAGCTTCTGTTGCAGAATATGGTGTGTATGTATAAATTGTTTCACCTGATTGGTTTTTAACTTTTTCAATGAGTGATAGTGGGTGAAATAACCCAAGTCGTGCAATTGTTGCGTAAGCTTGCAAGACCTCTAAAGGTGAGTGTTGGCTTGCTCCGAGCGATGTTGATGGCATTGGTTCCATGTTTGATGTTAATCCAAACTTATGGGCGTTCTCGATGACATTTGTAATTTTAACTGATTCGGCGATTTGAGCTGCTGGTGAGTTAAGACTTTCTTTAAGAGCGTAAAAGTATGGAACATCACCACGAAATTTATGATCGTAGTTGTCTGGAGTCCATGTTTTTTTATCATACTTCCAGTCAAAAGCTTCGTCTTTAATGATTGTGAGTGGATCAACTTTTTTGGTTTCGCGAAATCCAAATTCTAATCCAGTTAAATAGACAAAGGGTTTAATTAAAGAACCGATTTGGCGTTTACTGTAAAGAGCGCGATTAAATTGACTTTGCTTGTAACTTTGTCCGCCAACAAATGTTGTGATAAAGCCTGTGTTATTATCAGCTGATAAAATGACTCCTTGCAGTTCTAGGCCTTTTTCTTTTTTAGAAGCCAGAGCTTTTTTCTTTTCCGTGAGTTCGATGATTCCTTGTTGGAGTGATTTTTGTGCTTTCTCTTGCAAGTCAAGATCGAGACTTGTGTAGAATGATGTTCCCTCGATTGGGATATTTAAATCTTGTGCCTGTTTGCGAACAGCTTCAAAAAAATAAGGAGCTGTTTCAGTCGCTTTTTGTTGATGAGCCGCAGGCATCGCGAAATTATCAGATTCGGTAAATTCTTGGTCGTTAATAAGTTTAAGTTCTTTCATTTTTGTTAAGACTAACTTACGACGGGCTTTTGCTTTTTCAGTTTTTTTCCAAGGGTTATTAAGACCTGGATTATTAATAATCGCAGCTAAAAGTGCGCACTCTGATAAATTTAAATTTTGTATGGGTTTATTAAAATAGTATTCAGCTGCAGAGCCAAAACCGCGAACTTGAAAGGCTCCGTTTTGTCCCATGTAAATAACATTTAAATATGTTTGTAGAATTTCGTCTTTGCTCCACAAGGTTTCAAGCTTAGTGGCCATGTAAATTTCTTTGGCTTTACGAGTGAAAGTTTTTTCAGGTGACAAAAAATAATTTTTAACAAGCTGCTGTGTGATTGTGCTTCCGCCCTGGGCTTTGCGCATAGTTAATATATTCTTAAGCACAGCTCGGGCCAATCCCGTATAGCTAATACCTGAGTGATCAAGAAAATCATTATCTTCAATAGCGATAACAGCATTCAGACATTGAACTGGATAATTCGCCAATGCAAGCTCTTTGTTCATGATCGGTTCGTTATGACGAAATTGTGCGACAAGTACTGGATCTGTTTGAAAGCTGCTAATAGGTGTAACAGGATCAATTTTGTAAAGTTGGTTGATTTGCGCAGAAACTTGATCCTTGCCTTTTGGATCTTGCGTTATTGTTTGTGTGATGTGTGCCACGAAGCTTTCTTCGGCTTTATTTTTTAAAAACAGACATTGATCGGATTTTTCTAAGCTTAATTGAAGCAGATTACTACAGTCTTGTGCCTCAAGTAGGGCAAAATCAGATGCTAATAGTGCTTGATCGGCAGATCTTTTACGATAACCACTTGCTACTAGAGCAGAAAAATTTTTTTCAGAATCCCATTTTTGATGGGATTTAAAGCTAAATCCTCTGGCGTAGTATAATGTTGACTGTAAAAACGCCTGTGAAGTTAGCTTTTCTTCGAACTCTTGTTTGACTTTGTTTGGGGCTAAATCAATGGCTTTTGCACTAAGCGCCATAGCGCTTGTGATTATGGCAAAACTAGTCTTTAATAATCGTGAAGTGTTTTGAATTTTAATTTTTAAAAGAGGCATAGATCAATCAAATGACGAAGCTTACACCAAGTCAAATACAAAGGTTAGCTGACAAAATCCTAGCTCAATGGAAATCACAAAACTTAATAACTTTAAAAGTTGATGAGAAAATTGTGTTGCAAACAATGAAAGATGTCATTGTTGCGGATCTTAAACGTGAAGAAGATCTCGATAAAGAAGTATACGCAGTCATGGATCAAATGGAAAAGACTGGTCAAGAATTTCAGCGTGGCAAGATGTTTCATTTATTGAGACAGAAAATGGCTAAAGAAAAGAAGATTATTTTATGATTTTATCAGAAGAGAGACAAACTCATTTTGCTCACATTATTACAGATAAAGTTTGGGGTGATGACATCGTCGATTTTAGTGATGATGATGAGGCTCTAAGAGCAGCTAAAAAAGCGATTATCGCATTTGTTAAAGAAGATAACGAGATCGATCAAAAAGCTCGTGAAAAAGTGGCTTCTTTAAAGCGCAATGTTTTAGAAGGTACGACTGAGTGGGATATTTTGTATAGAAAGTACTATGAAGAGGAGAAGAATCGCCGTGGCTAAAGCGAAGAAAAAATCAAAAGTTATATTAAAGAAAAAAACTTCAAAAAAAATAGTTAAAAAAGCTTCTAAGAAGGTAGCAGTTAAAGTTAAGACAGCCAAAAAAGTTAAAAAAACTGTGGTTAAGGCAGTCAAGAAAGCTGTCCCTGTTCGTAAAACAAAAACTGTAAAAACTAAAGCAAAAGCAAAAGTTGTAGCTAAACCTAAAGTCAGTAAAAAAACTGCACCTGAAAAGGTTGTTCATAAAGCTTTACAAATAGAAGCTAAGCCTAAGCACAAAAATATCGACTATTCAAAAGTGATCACGCCATTGGGTGATCGTTTAGTTGTGCGCTCAATCGCTGCAGAAAGAGTTACAGCGGGTGGATTAATTTTACCTGATTCAGCAACATCTACAGTTGGCTACATCAAAGCTGAAGTTTTAGCAGCAGGTCAGGGAGAACTTAACAAAAAAGGCCAGATCAAACATCTTGATGTGAAAGTTGGTCAAAAGATTTTATTTTCAGAATATGCAAGTACACAAGTTAAGTTTAACGACGAGACTTTACATATTGTTCATGAAAAAGATGTTTTAGGTATTGTTGATTAATTTAGTTTTTTTAAGGGGATTTATGAAAAAAATCATTTCATTAGTAACATTGCTAGCAGTAGCACAAGTCGCAAACGCAATATCAATCGATTGGACTGGCGGATATCGTGTTGAGTACGTCAGTATTGATCGTCCTAGTTTGTCTGAACCAAGATTAAGTAAAGCGTATGCTTTAAATTTTTTATATTTACAGCCTAAAATTATTGGTTCTGATGGAATCAATATTTACAGTCGTTTTGATATTATGCCAAGTCAAACACCTGCATACAAAAATTCGCAAGTGGGTTCACTTATCGGTGGAGGCTTAAATGACGGCAATCAAGGAACAGGCTTTAATTCAAATTCAGAAACACAAAACTCAACTTCTTTGCAAGTGAGTCAACTTTATTTAAATGTCGTTCATGAAAATGGATCATTATTAGTTGGGCGTACGCCAATTGAATTTGGTTTGGGTATTACACACAATGCTGGTAAAAATCCGTTTGATCACTGGATCGATACGAAAGAAGTTTTAGCGTATAGATTTTTAGTTGATAATATTGCTTTTACGCCAATGTTAGCGAGAGTTGTACAAAACGACTTTGGCGGTGGTGTTGCTAATGATCAGATTTTTTTATTTGAGTATGACAATAAAGACATCGGCGCTAAAGCAGGTGTATTGCACCAAACACGAGTCGCAGGCGCGGGTAATAACGATGCATATATATCAAATACTGTTAAATTATATCCAAGTGGAAACTCAGTTATTGGTGGCTTAAAAGAGCAAACAATTAATCTTTTCTTAGAAAGAAAATGGTCAGCTTTTGAATTTAAAATCGAAGCCAGTTTCTTAACTGGTGATACAGGTATCGCTAACACTGCTGGGGACGAAATTAAATTAAACTCGTATGCAGTTGTTGCAGAAGCGCTAAAACCAGCACAAGAAAGCAAATGGGAGTACGGTGCTAAATTTGGCGTTGTCAGTGGTGACAATCCAGATACTCAGGCATCTTATGAAGGGTATCAACTTGATCGCAATTATGACTTAGGGATGTTGTTATTTAACCAAAGAATGGGTTTCGCTGGCGATGATGTTATTGGAACACGTCCATTGCATGCTAATGATAGTTCTAATGGTAACAAATTATCGATTCAAAACTCAGTTGATGATGAAGCCGTTTCAAACGCGATGTTTTTTGCGCCTTCGTTTAAATATTTGTACGATGATAAAATCGATATGAAATATACAGCTGTTTACGCACAAGCTATGACGAACGCAAATGGCTTTACAAATTTCAGTAAAGATTTAGGATTAGAGTTAGATGCAGAGTTAATTTACAGACCGCGTGAGCGCGTCATCTGGTCTAACTCGATTGGTTATTTTATGCCGGGATCAGCATGGTCTGCGGGATCGAATAACCGAGATGCAAAAGCCAACTTTGGATTTACTACAAAGGCCGCCATCACCTTTTAGAAACAACGTGATGACAGCATGTACGACAGCTTAGGATGACAACTTAGACACAGAATGTGTATTTTACAGCTGGTGATGTAGGCTGAGCAGGGCCGCCGGGGGGAAACCTCCGGCGGATTTTTTTTATTCAAATCTATTTTATTGAATTTTGTAAAGATCTTAAAAATTTGTGTCTAAACCGTTGATAACTCCACCTTGGCGATTCATTGCAGGAGCTACTGTGCCATTGCCACCGTTACGAGTTCCACGATTTGATTGACCAGGTTGAACACTTGGTTGACCGACAGAGACGGTTCCAACGTTGACGTTACCTGTTGGTTGTTGAACTTGCCATGCTTGACCAGCGCCTGTTGTTGAAAATGTTCCTTGGTAGTTATCGTATCCAACTTTACCAGAGACTTGTCCATTTTGTTGAACAACTTGACCACCGCGATTTGCATTACGTGTTGTCGTCGTAGTAGTTGTGTTGTTTTGGTTTACTTGTGTATTTTCGTTCATATCTGCCGGGTTATTTTGAATGTCTTTTGCAATTGGGTTATTAACAGCTAAGAACATTTTACGGATATCTGGTAAAAATCCACTGTTATAGTATTTGTACGCAGTGCTGTCATCTTTGATGTTCGATGATTGAATACCTTGAATAATAGCATCAGAGGCCATTGTGAATTCTTGTGCTTCGCCATAGGCTTGTGAGCGTGCAGCGATTGCCGCTTGTGGGTTGTTTTTATCTTGAGTACGAGCTTGTGTGTAAAGGGCAACAACTGAGTTTGCGCGTTTTGCCATATACGATTTAAATGAATTCAGAGTTAAAGTTTTTAAACCATATGATTCTGGTAAAGTATCCATCATGCCAGAGACTATGTTTTTAATTTTCTCTAAAGACTCATTATCATTTGGATCGATTTTATCTAAAGCTTTAGAAAGTTTTGATCCAACAAGGTCACGTAATTGTGATTTAGCAAAAGAATCAGCTAAATATTCTTTTTTGCCTTTGCCATAATATTTCGATTTTTTGAGTTCTTTTGTATAACCTTCAGTTAAACATTGAATTTCTTCATCGCCGCGGCTTTCGCAACGATCTTTTAAACTATCCATAGCTTCTTTGAAATCTTCTTCAAGAGATTCGCCTTTTTTACGAAATTCACATTCTTCGCGTTCTTTACGCTCAGATCTTGATTCTTTTTTACTGTCTTTTGCAAAATTACATTCATCTTTGTTGTCTTCTTTATCTACTTTTTCTTCTGATTTTACAGGTTCAACTTTTGATTTAGCTTCAGCTAGTTTTGCATCAACAAGTTTATTAACAAGTTCAGCAATTGTGCCTGTTTGAACGACGACTCTAGTGTCGGCGGCTACGTTAGGGCATAGTCCTGATTCACAAATAAATTTAGATAAGTCGGCTGCTTCGAGTTTAGTTTCTGCTTTATCGCTTTTTTCTGGTGCTGGTTTGGCAGAACTTTCGATTTTTGCTTTAGCTTTAGCTCCTGCGGCGATTTGTTTGTCTGCAGGGGCATTTGATGACAACTCAATGAGACGAGTACGATTTAACTCGATTGAGTTTTGTTGGAATGTATAGTTTGCTCCGAGAACGGCTAATAAAGCTGTCGTGAGTAACATCTTATTTGAGTTAAATTGATTTTTCATATACATCCTCCAAGTTCTCATTATTTAGAGAGACTTCACTTATAAGTATTCTTTAAGCGAACCACGGACCATGTGCTAAACTGAGATGGGCTACTTAACTATGCAATATGACTTTGTAATTGTGGTTGTGTGAAAGCGTTTCGCCTTGAGATCGCTGTTAAAGTTTTAGAGTTTCAACCTGAGAATTATTTGTTTCAAAATGAAAAAGACCTGATATTTTAATAAGTTAACTCTTGTTTTGGGGGTGATGTCAGTGCAAGTTGGCAAAGCTTATAAGAACAAAGACTGTCACCAAAGATTTGTACCAGAATCGATCAACTCATTGATAAAGACAGGTATTTATGGCAATTAAATAGAGTGAAATTTAAATTTGCTTCTATAAATGAATTATCTGAAATGCCATCGCAGTTTTCTATTGAAAATTGGAATGATTGGACATGGCAACTTCGTCAATCGATGAAGACAGAGCAGGATTTTACTAAGTATTTCTCTTTAGATGAAAACGAAAAAATAGCTTTCGGTGAAGACCAAAAAAAATCAGTTTTTAATATTCGTGCAACACCTTACTACGCAGCACTTGCGAACTCAAAAGAGCCTCTAGATCCTATTCGTAAAATTTTAATGCCTAACTCGGCAGAGCTAACAACAGCGTTTCAAGCTGAATTAGATCCTTTAGGCGAACGTAAATTAGAAAATAATCCAGTCGCACGAGTTGTGCATCGGTATTCAGATCGTGCATTGTTTTTAATTACTGATATATGTTCTGTTTATTGTCGTTATTGTACTCGTAAACATTTTACTGGCGCAGATCAGGCTTTTATAAAAAACAACGAGTATGAAGCAGCACTTGATTATTTTCGCAGTAAAAAAGGTCTTCGTGAGATTATTTTATCTGGTGGAGACCCCTTAACTGTTTCAGATCAGCAATTAGAAAAAGTGTTGTCAGATTTGAGAAAAATTGAGCACATCGAAATTATTCGTATTGGTACACGCATGCCAGTTGTTGCACCCATGCGAGTGACTGAAAAACTTACTAAGATGATTCGTCAGTATAAACCAGTTTACTTGATGACTCACTTTAATCATCCGCGCGAGTTGACAGCTGAATCTGCGCAAGCCATAGAAATGTTCGTTGATCATGGGATTCCGGTCATGAATCAAATGGTGCTTTTGAATGGTGTTAATAATCACGCAGCTATAGTGCAAGCATTGTCTCGTCGATTATTGTTTTTGCGTGCTAAGCCATACTATATGTTTCAGTGTGACCCTTCGATCGGCACTGATCATTTAAGAACTTCTATTGATGATTCGTTAGAAATTCAAAAAGAACTATGGGGACATTTATCTGGATTAGCTATGCCGCAATTATCTGTTGATATACCTAATGGTGGGGGTAAAGCTTATTATGTGCCTCAGTTTGAAACGAAAAATGAAAACGATACTAGGCGATACTTTGGATGGGATGGGGTGGCATCTCAATACGTTAGTCCGTCAACTGATTTAATTGTTAAGCCTATAGACGCTCAGTTGTATCAAAACGAGTGGGATTTAGTAAAATCAAACAAATTTTATTTTAAATAAAATTCTCAAATTAAATCAAATTTATTTAATAAAAATCAATTTTTAGTGATATTTTATCAAGAAGTTCATTAAAAATGTCGATAAGTTATACGTGAAGACCACTTATTTTATGCGTTTTGTAAACGCAATAAAATTAATGTTTATGTGCAGTTTTGTTAGCGTTTTGTTAACGATGTCAAATGCATTTGCGTCTCCACTATATTCAACGTATTCAGCTAAAATTTATAAAGCAGATGGTTCACCGTTAGAGAACAATCGTGTGGATTTTAAATTCACAGTGATGGATCCAACAGCGACATGCAGTCTTTTTTCAGAAACATTTTCCGCAATTAATATGACTGACAGCACCGGTAACATTGCCATCACATTAGGATCTGGAACAAGATCATACCCAACATCAGGAACTACCAAATTTGTAGATGTTTTTAAAAATTCAGGAACATTGAATTGTGAACAAGGTTCAACATACTCGCCAGTAACAACATCAATACGTAAAGTTGTGATGCAGTTTAATGATGGTACGGGTTGGCAAACAGTTACTCCAATGCAA
>Ga0255215_1000091_pt1 | contig 28529 bp, 33 predicted proteins | sample Miss_Law_RepC_8d_FD_183033 | JGI IMG/M metagenome (GOLD analysis project Ga0255215, IMG submission 183033) | Freshwater microbial communities from Mississippi River, Louisiana, United States - Miss_Law_RepC_8d | ecosystem: Environmental > Aquatic > Freshwater > River | place: USA: Louisiana... | reverse complement strand
GCTGTTGGCCCAGGGGCCGCTGGCATGGTCACCACTGACTATATCTGCGGGAAATATACCGGTCAGGCTGGAGAGCATGCCATTGCCGCCATACCCCTTATAGACATTATTGATGTTCTGGATGGCGATGCTGAGGTCACTCAGGGCGCGGCTTTCGCGCTGTCTTTCCATCACGCTGCTGGTTGCAATCCAGATTCCCCCCAGCACCAGCCCAACAATACCCAGCACAATAGCAGCTTCAATCAGGTTGAAGCCGCGCTGGCTCTTCTTGGGGGATTGAGGCATGAGGCTCTCTTATGGGTTCATCTGGCTGACTCGATTATATCAGGCGCGGTAACTATGATCTTATTTTACTTAAACGTCGATACGAAAGTATCGAAGAGTCAGGGCTCATCTGAATGGTCTTTTAGTTGTCCAAGAGTTATCTTGCTCTGCGAATGCCGGGTGAGCTGGACGCCAACCACATCACGGGGATTGGTACCGGGTTGGCGACCTATCCTGATGTTGCGTCAGATATGCGCCGCCTGATTGTATAACTACTTTAAGGATGCTGCGTCATGCGTAGCCAGCTGAGGTCATAGCCCAGGCTGGCGGTGCGCGCCTTAAGGTCACTTACAACCTGAGCAGGCGGGTGCGGCTGGCGGGCCAGCAGCCACAGATATCTGCCGGACGGCTCGCCGACAATCGACCAGCTATAATCATCCGCATGATCGAGCACCCAGTAATTGCCATAAAACGGGCCGAAGAAGGAGACGCGCAGCTTGGCGTTCTGGCTGCCCTCAACCACATAGGCCTTACCTTCAGCCTGCTTGACCGGCCCATCGACGCGATCCTGACGGCAGGCATTGAGAACGCGGATCATCCCATCCGGGCGCAGGCTATAATCAGCCGTCACAGTCTCGCAGCCGCGCTGAAAGCTGGCTTCGTAACGCGCAATCTCATACCAGCGGCCCAGATAGAGCGAGAGATCAACTGGCTTCGCTGGCTCAGGCACGGCTTTGTTGCCCACCGGACCGCCCGCCACCATAGCGCAGGCCGAGGTCAGAAGAGTAAGGACGAGCAGCAATGCGCGGGATATTCTGGACATGCCTTTTAACATAGGCGCACCCGTGCAGAAGGCAACCTTCGTATCTTTATGATGTCAGACCCGCAACTGCCTGCACCAGCGCGCGCCGCAGATTATGCTGCGCTTCTGGCGCGCGGGGCACATAAACATTGCGCATATTCCGTGCAGCGAGCATTTTAAAGCGCGCGCTGGCGCCGGTGCAATGATGCGCGCGGTGGTCATCAATCAGCGCCATGATGTTATGGTGCAGCGGCTGCAACCCAACCTCAAGCGTGGCCTGCATAATTTGCGCCGGCTGCCACACCTGCAGCAGGGACTGCTCGATACAGCCCGATACCTGCGTGAGGGCGGCTGCCACTTGATGCTCACCCTGTACCTGTTTGCCCCACCATTGGCGCATTTTCTCAAAGCCCTGCTGATCCGTATAATCAGCCGGAAGCACAGTCACCTGATGCCGCGGGCCATATCCTGTATGCAGGTCAAGATGCACCACACGTTCAAAGCCCTTATGCTGATCTAGTATGCGTCCCCAATTTTGGGCTGACCAGCTTTGGCCAGTCCCGCCATAGCACAGGCCACCGGGCACATTATATTGCCCCTTGGCCAGCCGCGCATCAAAGGTGTCGACCCCTGTCTGCCTGATATAGCTGGCCAGCGTCTGTGCAATCTCTTTGTTGCCGCTGGGGCTGGCTGGATAGGTCAGGATCAAGCTGTTCAAACTGCTTGTCAGCTCGCTTGTCGGCGGCGGCGCCTGACGCCAGTCAATAAAATTGCGGTTAAGGTCAACGCCCTCTTCATTCACCCGGCGGCTATAGGCAAAACCATAGGGATTAACCGCATGCACAAGGCAAACAGCCGTTGCGGCCGGTAGCTGTGCGTAGAGCCTGCTGTGCAAAAAAGCAGTCTGTGCTTTAGAGCCAGCTGTGCCTTCAACGCCATGCACGCCAGAACTGATGAGCAGTAATGTGCGCCCGGTTTGTGGCCCTATATGGGCAACATCAATCGCCAGATCTTCCCCGCGCGGGCCCTTATGCAGCGGATGAGTATAGCTCGCCATAGCAGCGCCTGCCTGCGTGGCGGCCTTCAGGAAGGACTGACGGGCGAGAGAATAAGACACATGCACACCATTCATATATGAACCAGCCGTGCTCCTGAGCTTTTGACTATGAGCTTCAGGCCCCAGGCTTTTGGCTAGGTTAGGTGATTAGCTCTATCCAAATCAACTCATATGCAGGGGCTGGTCTTTTTATTAATATTAATCAATAGCCGGGCTGCAGGCTAAGCAGTAGATTCTTGAGTGGCTCAAGTAGCTGGCCGCCTGTCCGGTTAAAGGCCTCATGTATCGGTAGCCAGCTGCCTTGCGCAATGGCCGGATCGGCCGTCTGCGTGGTGCCGGATACATAAGCGCAATGCACATAATGCACTTCTTTTTGCGTGGTCGGATGGACCCGCTTGCCAAGGTTGGCTATGGCGCGGCAGACAATGCCGGTCTCCTCCTGCGTTTCGCGTACAGCCGCTTCGAACGGGCCTTCACCCGGCTCGATTTTGCCGGAGGGAAAAGTCCAGAGCAGGCCTGCTTCCGGCACGCGCCGCTCAATCATCAAAACCTGTTGTTGATGGGTGATGATGGCGATAGCAACAGAGGGGGGTGTTTTATTCATGGCGTAGTTTCAGCCAGTGGTGCGCAACGTAGAGTAAAGTTTTCCCCCAGATCCTTGTGGTTGAACGGCTCGTTTGAGACCAGAGTATAGCGCCGATTAGGGAGTGGGCTTGGCATGCGCTCCGTATCAATTTTGAGCGTTCCAACAACATGACCATCTTTTATAATCTGCGCCATGGCTGGCAACATGCGCCCCACTGGCTTATCCGGCAGGCCAACAAAAAAGACGCTACCGTCAGACATATGAAATACCGCTTCGACGGCAAAATCATAAGGTTCGTTTGGCAGTGTCTTTTTCTGTGGCATTGCTGCGTCCATTATCGCGCCAAATGAGTGCGTGTTACGTCAAAAAACTTACACCCGAATGGCCTGACCGCACAGCTTTTTGAGAATGTCGTCGAGCTGGTCGAGGTTTTGATATTTGATCATGAGGGAGCCGCTTTGGCTGCCGCGCTTCTTGTCTTCCATGATGGCAACCTTCAGGCCCATGGTCTGGGCGATGGTCTGTTCCAGCATCATGATGTTGGGGTCGCGTAGCTTTACACCATGGTGCTTGGCTTCCTTGCGCGGGTCAGGCAGGCCTTGCTCGGCGCGGATTTCGCGCATGGCCTGTTCAGCATCGCGCACGCTGCCTTTAAAGCTGTCGCCAGCAAGCAGCTTGCTCATGAATTCGGGGTCTTTGGTCGCGGCCAGCAAAGCGCGGGCATGGCCAGCGGTCAGGCCGCCGTCGCGCAGCATTTTTTGTGCTTCGTCGGGCAGCTGCAGCAGGCGCATGGTGTTGGCAATGTGCGGGCGGCTCTTGCCAACCAGACGCGCAATCTCTTCCTGTGTGTGGCCATATTCTTTGCTCAGGCGTGCATAGCCTTCGGCCTCTTCAATCGGGTTGAGGTCCTGGCGCTGCACGTTTTCGATGATGGCCACTTCCATGGCCTGCGCGTCGGTATAGTCACGCAGCACCACCGGCACATCATGCAGGCCGGCTTGCTGGGCGGCGCGCCAGCGGCGTTCACCCGCGATGATCTCATACATATGCGGCTGGGTGGGATTGCGGCGCACCACCAGCGGCTGGATGATGCCCTTTTCGCGGATGGACTGGGCCAGATCGGCCAGTGCGGCGGGGTCAAAATATTTGCGCGGCTGGAACGGGCTGGGCGCCAGCAATTCAACCGGGATCTGGCTCTTGGGCAGGGCCATGCCGCCCTTGGCGTTTTCTTTAGCGGCATCTTTGGCGGCCAGCGCCTGATCGAGCTGCTTGTAATCCTCCGCAGCTTCGCCAAGCAGGGCGCCCAGACCCTTGCCCAATGTGCTGCGACGGCGGCCGCCATTTTGCAGCGCGGGCGGAATGGTGTTCGGGTTGGCCTGTGCGGTGTTGCTGCTCAAGGTAGCGGCCGCAGGAGCTGCAGAACTGGCTGATCCTTGGGCCGCCGGGCTGCTGACGGCGCTTTGCTGCTGCGCCTGACCTAAAGCTTGCTGCGTTTGCTGTTGGGCCTGTTGTTGGGCTTGCTGTTGGGCGGCTTGAACCTGAGCGCGCTGGGCGGCCATACGCTGCGGATTGGGAAGGGTGGTGTTTGTCATGGTCGGCTCGTCTTGTCGTTATGGGTTGCTATGATGGTGTTCTCAGAGTGAGTTCTCAGGGTGTGTCTTGGTGAAGTGTCGTTAGGCTGATGTCTTCTGAGTGTGTGTTGGCATTTGTGTAGAGTGTCGTTAAGCGGTTGCCGCGCGCTGCGTTGTTCGCGTCCCCAACGTATTTTGCACTCTCTGTATCTGCGCCGCCACCCGCTCGTGAACTATGTTCAATATATACGTTCGCAAGACTAGCGGGGCTCATGCCGGCACCTGTTGCGGGGCAGTTGCAAGCGCGCCTTCACGCTGCAGAATTTCGCGGGCGAGCTGGATATAGGCCTGTGCGCCGGTCGAGCGGAAATCATAAATCAGCACCGGCTTACCGTGTGACGGCGCTTCGCTGATGCGCACATTGCGCGGAATGGTGTTGAGATAGACTTTCTCGCCCAGATAGGCGCGCACGTCATCCTCCACCTGTTTGGACAGGCTGTTGCGGCGGTCATACATGGTCAGCACCACGCCTTGCAGGTTCAGCACCGGGTTGAGGTTGCGCGAGACCACATCGATCGTGCGCAGCAGATGCGAGAGGCCTTCCATGGCGTAGAACTCACATTGCAGCGGCACCAGCACAGCGTCGGAGGCGACGAGTGCGTTGAGCGTGAGCAGACCCAGCGCGGGCGGGCAGTCGATCAGCACATAATCGTAGCCGGGCAAAATCAGCTCGCTATTGGCCAGCGGCTGGCCCTGTTCATCCAGCTGCGGGATCAGTTGATTGCGCAGCGAGGCGCGCAGAAAGAATTCGCGGCCCTCTTCCGGAACCAGTTCAATCTCGGCGCCGGCCAGCTCGGACGAGGCCGGGATAATGTCCATGCCCGGAATGTCAGTATGGCGGATGGCTTCACTCAGCGGCACGTCGCCAAACAGAACGGCATAGCTGCCGGGGCTGCGCTGCGCCGGGGCAATGCCCACGCCGGTCGAGGCGTTGCCCTGCGGGTCGAGGTCAACCAGCAGTACGCGCTTACCCACCGCCGCCATGGCGGTGGCCAGATTAATCGTGGTGGTGGTCTTGCCGACGCCGCCTTTTTGGTTGGCGATTGATAATATGCGTGTCATGTGCTGCCCCTCCCGCTCTGCCAATCGTCCACCCTTTGCCCACCATGCGCGCCGCCATTTGCGCCGCCGCTTTGGCCGGTCATGTTTCACGTGAAACATGGCGGCGGGGGTTGCAGGGGTGGCGGGACAGATATTTTCCCGCCTGCCGATCAGCCCCTAAGCGTATAAGCCATGGCGGCGGCGGGTGCAAGCGGTGGGTGATGGGGCTCGGCGCCTACTCACATATATATAAGGTGTAATTTTCTTAGAGGCGCCGTGAGCTACCCATATGAGGGCTTGTGATCTAGGCGTGCAGGATGGGCGGGACGATTTCAGTCAGCTCCAGAATGGCCGCGTCCGGCGCGGTGGTGCTGGGAAAATGTTTCACGTGAAACTTCCAGCCCGCCTGATGCGCGGCCTCAACCTCGCTTTGCCAGTCCGCTCCTTTCAGGAACAGCGCCCGCCCACCCGGCCGCAGATGGCGGTAGGAGAGCTGCAGCAGCTGGGCGAGTGGGGCCAGCGCCCGCGCCGTCACAATATCTGCCCCAACTGGCGCCACTTCCTCAGCGCGGCTGGCGTGGACGATAGCACGCGCTGATGTTTCACGTGAAACTTCGCGCAAGAAAACCGCTTTGCGTTGGTCGCTTTCGATCAGATGAACCTCAATGCCGGTGAAAATCGCAATAACCAGACCCGGAAAGCCCGCGCCACTGCCCAGATCACAAATGCGCGCGGCGCCGGTCAGTAGTGGCACCAGCTGGGCGGAATCCAGAAAATGCCGGGTCCACAACTCGCTCATGGTCTTGGGGCCGACCAGGTTGATTTTGGGCTGCCAGAGCTTGAGCAGCTCGGCATAGCGGGTGAGGCGGGCTGAAATAACCGGGGTCATATCAACATGCGGCAGCTTGCCAGAAAAAACCATGACAGACGGCATTAGAAAACCCCAAACAGGAAAAGTATGAGCTGACGCGGCTAATTATAGTACAAATCGCGGCAGATTTCACCCAAAAAACAATATTTATCTTTAAATTTCAATGACATATAAAAGTATGCGGATTATGAACCCAGTTCACTCAAAAGAATTGAATTATTTGAACAGATTAGTGTAAGAGAGCAGCGCTAAGCGCAATATATCCCCAGCACTATTTCCCACCAATCTTGAATATGAGTTGTCATGCAAATTCAAAAAGAAAATCAGGCCAATAATTTCACCCTGCTGCGCTTGCTGCTCGCGCTGGCTGTTGTGCTTGGCCATTACAAGACCCTGCCCGGTAACGCCTATACGCCGATCTTTACCTTCGCCGATCTTGCCGTGGATATGTTCTTTATCATCAGCGGTTATCTCATTACCTGGAGCTGGGATAAAAACCCGGAGCCCAAGGGCTATTTCATTCGCCGCTTTTTTCGTATCTATCCGCTTTATCTGTTTATTATCCTGGCGCAGACGGCAGCCATGCTCGCCGCCCTTTATCAGAAAACCGGCGATGTCTCACTTATCCAGCCCGGCAATCTGCTGCGCTATCTTGGCGCTAATCTGGTATTTGCCAACTTCCTCGCCCGCGATATTGGCGACCTCTTCGGCCATATGCATGTGCCCGGCGTTAATGCCAGCCTGTGGACACTGAAGATAGAGGTCGGATTCTATCTCGTTCTGCCGCTCATCTGGGCCGCGTTTAAGCGTTGGGGCCTTGGCGTATTTGCCGCTATTTTTGTGCTGTCCTCGCTTTATTATATGGGCATGGAGCATTTGCATAAGGAAACGCTCGCCAAGCAATTGCCCGGCCTGCTGCGCTTCTTTGTGGTTGGCATGGCGTTTTATGCCTATCAGCATAAGGTGAAGCTGGGCCAATTGCAGAGCACACTGCTGGCGGCTGCAACTTTTACGCTGCTCTATCTCTGCCGTTATCAGGATTGGTTCTTCGTATTCTACCCGCTCTGCGTTGGCTTGTTTGTCTTTCTGTTTACGCTGCGCCTACCAGCACTTCCGCTGTCATTTGATATATCCTATGGCGTGTATTTGTTGCATGCACCGCTCATCCAGTTTGCGCAGCTCTATGGCCTGCTGAGCGATACGACCGGATTTTTGCTGATGCTGCTCGCCGCGGTCATTACACTGGCCCTGCTGGCCGAGCGCTGGATTGAGCGCCCCGGCATTGAATGGGGTAAAAAAATCTGCCGCCAACTGAAAGCTGGCGCCTAAAAGTAAATAATAGTCTGCGGCGGGATGGCCTATCTACGCGCAGGCTAGATCTATTTACCTTGCGTTAGCGCCCGCCGATCGCATAAAAAAACTGCATGCAAAGCTTTAGAAGATTCATTGGCTACACCGCGCTATCCGTCAGTCTGGCCAGCCCCGCCCCCGCACAAACCCCAGCGCAAACCCCCGGGCAAAACACCGCAACAGCCAGCCCCGGCTGGTGGAGCAAGCCCGGCTTTTTACCCGCGCAGGCCGCACTGAGCATTCGCCCGGTGGATGTGCGCGTGCAGGGTTTTTCAGGCATGGCGCGCAGTGAGCGTTATTGCGAGGTCAATGGCACGCCGCTCGCGCCCAGAACCGGGCTTATTCCTGATACCGGCAATTTCTATATCGTCTCGCTTGATCGCAGCGGCAAGCAATGCGAGCTCACACCGCTCGTCAGCATCAAACCAGCCAATCCCGCTATCGCGCAGGAGCTGCTAGATAGCATTGATGCCCGCGTGCCCGGTGGCGCCAAATTCATAAAAGGGCAAGTCAAAACCGGCATGGAGCAGTTCAAGGTCGATGCTGCGCCAAAACATATGCCGGGTGTTGGCGTGGTTGTGCCGGCAGAATCGCCAAGCGCCTTGGCGCTGTTGTTTGCCCTCAGTACAGGTAATACCGGCACAAGGCCTCAAGTGGCAGCGCCAGCCGGCACACCCCTGACCGGCGAATGGTGGAACAAACCCAATTTGCTACCCACATCACCGCAAGGCACCATCAGTGCAGGCGGACGCGACGCCACTGGCAATTGCCGCATCAACCAGAACGGCCTGCAACTGGTGGCGGTGCCGGAAGGCTCTATCGTGCTAACCGACACCACACGTGCCTTTGCCGTATTGGCTAATTGCCGGGTTGAACCCCTCATTACTTTGCCCGCGCGCAGCACCACTACGCAGCCAGCAATCAGTGTGGCGGGCGGTGGCTTACGCAATCCCGGCAATATACAAACCGGGCCTGACCCGAGGCTGAGTCAGGCTTCTGCTGTGGCTCCACCTATTATTTATCCGACTGCGGCCACCTTAGTCGATGGGCTAGCGTTGCTAAGTGTGACTATGGCTAGCGCCACACCACTTGGTTGGATCTATACTGGAGCCGCCATCTTTGCGACTGGAGCGTATGCATATACGGCGTGGGATGTTAAACAGTCTAGCCAGCTATCCTCAACAGAGGTTGGTGGTTTAGCGGAGGCTTCACTTAATATAAGGCCTGATGGTGATGAGATAAATTTTGGAATTGAACGCAATAATAGTCGCGGGACAGAGTTGGCTAATGGCCTTAGACCTCCAGGAAATTGCGGAGATGATCAGTATAAAAATCTTTTTAATAAAAAGGATAGAGCATGCCCTAGGGTTCTGCCCGGATGCAAAGATGTTGTTCTTGATCCTACGGTGAGGGCTGTAAGAGCCGCAGCATTTGTAGCGTGCGCAAAAGCTAGAGAGGAATTAAATCGAGTTTGTTTTGACGGAGGGGATGATGCCCATAAAAGTGCAACAAAAAATGCTTGGGAGGCGGCAAAAAATTGTCTGAATTAAAGAGCAATAGAGTGGCCGGTCCATCTGCAGCCAATTTAATTTCCGATATTCGTGCAATATTTCCGCTGCTTCCATTGCCGAAGAAAATTGCAGAAAGTTATTCTGGCGGACCGGAAGGTGAGCAGGTGGATGTCATCTTCGCCGGTAAGCTATGGAGTGACTTAAGTGTGGAGAGCATTCGAGAGCACTATTGTGATGGGCCGCCGTATAACGCGCTCTTTCATTTGTGTACCGAGGCATGGGCTTACTATTTGCCGGTCTATCTTATTGCTAGCCTTGAGGGTGATGATGAGGAAGATATTGCGGGCGTGGTTATACGGGGGTTTTTTGTGCCTAAACGCCCAGATGAAACGTGCGAACAGCGTGGCTTTGATCGTGTCAAAATTCTAAATGAGTCCCAAAATATGTTGGTGCTGGCTTATCTTTTGTATTTCAAAGACAAAAGTGCAGAATACACTCGTGATCAAATTGAATATGCGATTGATGCATACTGGCATCAATTTGCTACCGATAAAACAGCGCAGGAATAGTCAGTCATAGCTTGCGCATGTCATCTACATGGGCCCATCAACCGGGCGTGCGTTACATAAGTGCGGAGGCCGGTATGAATAAGAACGATGTCTTTAAATACCAGCCTGAGCGAGAAAATGAGCGGGATTATTTTTTGAATTCATTCCCCAGCATGCCGGATAAGGCCGGCTTGTTTGTGGGCATGAATGCAATTTCTTATATGAGTGATGAGGCTTTTGTTTATTATCTGCCATTTTTTATGGAATGTTTGCTGGAGGACCCATACCCCTATGACCGCTTAAGCGTAATCGTTGAGGTCGGTCTTGAACATATGTCTGCCGAAAGTGAAGAGCGATATAAAGATCAACTTGCCCTCGCCCGGCAACAGATGGCCGAGGTGCAGAGAAAGTTTTATTGAATGATGGCAGGACGGTCAGCCTATGCATAACAGCAATAGACCCGTCACAACCGCACAGCCAGATGCGGTCTGATTTAACTGCGCGTGCCGGGAAATAATCCGTCTTGATTTGTGCAGTGCCAGCCGCCAATAATGCGGGACTAACCACGGAGGCCTAAATGCAGGTAGAGAGCACAAGCTTCGCGCTAAAATTCTGGTGGGCCTTTCTGTGGCGCGCGTTTGTCTTTAGTTTTGGCTTTATGTTTATTATAGGTTTTTGCTTTGGTTTTGTTGGCGCTCTGATCGGCGCTGATAAAGAGCAAACGGCAAAGCTGCTTCTGCTGGTTGCGTTTGTTCTGGGCGTTCCGCTCCAGATATGGGTGCTGGGTAAGGTCCTGCGCAAAAACTGGAATGGCTATCGCTTGCAGCTGGTGCCGGTGAGTGGCGTCAGTGTGGGCACGCTGCCGCCGACACATGTGGGGGCCAGCTGGCCCAATGTGCAGCGCTAGAGTGTAAAGGCATTGTTAAAAAAGCCTGAAGCAACGGAATATTAAAGCGCATTTGATACAAATACTCTTGCCGGACCCATAGATAAAAAAGGGCGGTCAGGAGGGGCGTGTGTTATCAACCAAAAACATGATCAAGGCCACCATGGCCTTATCCCTCATCCATGCGTTTAATCAGCAGGCCACCGCCATGCCCACCCCGGACGATCTGGGCCAGGCTTGGGTGAAGGCGATTGAAGCCCGCGAGCCGGACAAGCTAGTGGCGCTCGCGCATCCCGGTTGCTCCCGTGCCATGGCTGATGAACGCACGCTGGCCAAGCTGGCCGGTGGCGCTCTGCCCGAAAATTATCATGTAAAGGTCACACCGCTCACGGCCTCGGTGGCCACGCTCAACCGTAATTACGCCGTGCTGCCCACCCATCAGCTCGATATTGTGTACGATACCAAAACCCCGCAAGAGCGCGCCAAATACGGTCTTGGCAAAAGTCTGCCCATCGCCGAGCAGAATGGGCAATGGTATCTGGTGCTGTGTCCGCGCCGTTAATGCAAAAGAATAGTCAGAAATCACAAAATTGGACCTTGGCTGGATATTCCGGCCCGCTATGCTGCACCTGAATAAAACACAATAAACAACAGGGCCGGGCCGCATGAGTATTGTTCCAGAGACCTATCAGCAGGCGCGCCGCGCTTTTTTGGCAGCGGCAGCCAAGCAGCAAGGCCGCCTGACGTCTTATACCCTGCCCGGTCATCTGGGTTATGAGGGAGAAGAGCTGGCGGTTGACGTGGCCGCCTATGGCCCGCGCAAGGGGCATGTGCTGTTTCTTGTAAGTTCAGGCGTGCATGGTGCCGAGGCCTTTGCCAATTCTGCCGCGCAGACACAGGCCATCAAGTTCAATCTGATGGCGGGCCTGCCGCGCGATTGCGGCTTGCTGATGGTGCATGGGCTGAACCCGCATGGCTTTTCACATATGCGCCGGGTGAACGAAGAGGGTGTTGACCTCAACCGCAACTTTATTGACTGGGCGAGCGACAAGCGCCTGCCGCCCATGCCTGATGCGTCTCGCCGCTTGTGGCACAAGATCCTCAAACATAATGGCCGCGGTGCAGACAGCTGGCAGGCGGATAACCAGCTGGTGGCGCAGATGGGCCGCATGGGGATCACCGAATTTGAAAATGTATTTTATACCGATCAGCACGATATGCCCAAAGCCGTGTGCTTTGCCGGGCAGGCACCCGCTTGGTCTAATCAGGTTTGGCATGATGTGCTCGACAAGCAGGCGCGCGGCTTTGACCGCATTGTGCATCTGGATATGCATAGCGGTGCAGGGCCGGATGGCGGCGTGGTATTGCTGCCCTCCGTCTGGCACGCGCCTGATACGTATGTGCGCATGCGCCGGTGGTGGGGTGACCAGCTGAGCATGCCCGGCCAGACGCAGGATACTGACCTGTTCAGCATGAGCGGCTCGATCGACTACTCCCTGCCGCGTGCGCTGCCCGGGCGCGAGCTGATGCATGTCACATCTGAAATCGGCACCGGCCTCTCCAGTCTCACCCTGCTCTGGAATTATATTGATGACCACCGCCTGCACGCCCATGGCGGCAACAGTCTGCCCCACGCGCAGGAAGTACGGCGGAATATGCGCAACTGCTTTGCCCCGCGTGATACGCTGTGGGAAACCCGCGCGGTGACATCGGCCGTTGGCGTTATGCGCAGCACTATCGGCAACATTGCGCAGGACTGGCCCAAGCGCGTGCGCGTGCCAGCGGCTGGGTATAAGTAAGATTAGCGGTTACGGGCGGGCCTCAGGCTTGTGCTATGGGGCGACCTGGCCGCCAACTTTGGTTTCCAGCGCGGCTAAACGCTGCTGATCAAAGTGCAGTTTGATATGAGCAGGTCGGTTAAAGCATAATAGGCAGTAGGGTGGGCGAATTTTGTCATTGCGCGCCGAAATGTCAGTGTAGGTATGTAGCCAATCTTCCTTGCGCCATGCGGCGTCCAATCTTGCAAAATCAGCGTCAGATATGTTGGGAACGTGGGGCGTGAAAGAAAAGCCAGCCTGTCTCAAGGTGTCTATGACATTGCCACGGCTGGTGCCGAGCGGGATATATTTTTTTACGACGTCATCAAGTCCGGCACCTTCAACAAGATTCGCCTGAACCATCCACTCTATGGCCTGTTTTAGGTTCATCGGCCCTTTGGACAGGGTGATATCCCGCTGGATCAGCGCGGCACTTGTGAGCAGACACGCGAATGTGAAGATGACGAAGAGCCCGGAGGGTTTGCCGATCAGTTGCATGCAAAGCTCCCTATTTGGCTGGTCTAACCGTGCTAGCGGTTACGGGCGGCAACGCTGGCTATGGCGGTGAGAGCGCGCGCGCACATGGTTTCATCGCGCAGGCCAGTGGTTTTGCATTCCACTTCGGTTTGCGCGAGACGCTGAATGACTTTTTCCAGCTGGCCGTGGCGCCAACGCCCGGCCTGACTGGCAAAGCGCTCTTTATCTTTCCAGAATACCGGCGGCTTGAGGCTGTCCATGGCGACTGGCAGCGGGTCCGGGCTACCTGCGACGGCATACAGGCGCTGAAAGTGGCGCATAGCCGCGCGCAAAATGGCAATCGTGGGCATGCCGTCGCTATAGAGGCGGGTGAGCGAGCGGTCGAGCGCGACCATATTGCCATCTCCCGCCGCCCAAGCGGGGGCGTCCATATCAATGGTGGCGGAATCACCAATCGCTTTGGCGATATCGTCATAGTCCAGCCGGCCCTTGGGCCCGGCATAGATGACCAGCTTTTCAATTTCCTGCCGGGCCATGGCACGGTCGGCTGCGAGCAAGGTGGCCAGCAGCTGCAAGGCATCACGCGTGGCGCTGATGCCTGCCGCCTTGAATTCTTCCTCCGCCAGTTTGATGCGGTCCCGCGCATCGCCTTCATAGCAGGCCAGCGCAGCGGCAATCTCTGCGCCTTCAAACAATTTGCGCAAGGCCGAGACCGGACGCAAATCGCCCGCTTCGACAATCAGGAATGAATCGCCCGGCGGCATTTGTGCAAACGCATTGGCAATGCCCTGCGCGCAGATATCAGCGCCGTCACGAATGCGCACCAGTCGCCGCCCGCCCATGAGCGATTGCGAGGCCAGCTCGTCAGCCACAATCGCCGCATCTTCGCCCACCTTGCTGCTGGTCAGCTCAATGACGTTAAAGGGGTCGTTCAGATCAGGCACAATGCGCTGGGACAGCGCGGTGGCGCGTTCACGCACCTGCCCTTCATCCGGGCCAAAGAACAGCACCGCCCGGATGTCCTTGGGCAGGGCTTTGAGAAAGACGTCAACGTTCTTTGGCTTCATGGGGCGGATCAGCGCGTCTGGCTGGTAATCTGGGTGGTGGTTGCTTGCTCTGCTTTGACCGTGTTGGCGCCAGACGGTTGCTGGCCGGAGAGGTAAAGCGCAATGCGATTGGCTATCAGGTCGGCCAGCTGGGTGAGGCCGCGCGTTTGCGCATCATCCTCGGCGGCGGTGGTGGCATAGGGGTCATTAAAAATGTTGTAGCTGACAAAGCTGCGCTCGCTGCCTGAGAACACAGCGGTCTGCTGCCCGGCTGGCACCAGCGAGAAGCTGGCGGTAAAGGTGCGGCGGGCGCGGGTGGCCACCGCGTCACGGCGGATGCCCAGATCTTCACGGCTGCTGGTGACCTTTACATCCAGCTTCCACTGCGCGGCGGCTTGCGGCTGCGCGCCATAAAAGCGGTCTTCCAGCAACAGGCGCAGCTGCTGCCCGTCACGGTTGGGCAGGTTGGCCAGTTCAACAGCGGCCAGATGACTGTCCGCCTGATGGGTGCCGTAGAGCGGCTGAAATCCGCAGGCAGAAAGAACCAGAAGCAGGGCAAAAGGAATAAGGCGCATGGCGGCAGTTAAGCCCAGATACCCAGCGCGTGCAACTGCTTCTCGGCCTGCGGGGCCCAGCCACGATTGGCAGCCGGGCTGGCGGGGGAGGGGTGCAGAATATCGCCAAATTTCAGGTCATAGCCGGCCAGCGCGGTTTCGGCCTGCTTGCGGGCATATTTACCAATGCCGATCACCGATTGCGGCTGCAAAATCTCGACCATGGCGCGCAGATGGGCATTGCAGGCCTCATCGACCGGAGCGATCTCGGCCTTGGCCAGTTTGTCCGGCGTCAGGTTTTTGGTCCCCTCCAGCCAGAGCAGCGGGCAGTAATTGGCAACAAAGTGATCCTGAAAAAAGGCCTCGGGCGTTTTAAAATGCTGGGCAAATAGCGCCCAGAGCCGCGCGCCCGATACTTCGCTGCGGGTGCAGGCCCAGCCATCAATCGGCTTCTTGGGATTTTCATGCTTGGGCTTGCCCACCGGCGCGTTGATCTTGAGCCAGTCGCGTGCACTGGCAATCTCGCCAAAGGGAACGCCGCATTGCGCCATGCCAAACGGGCCCGGGTTCATGCCCAGAAAAATCACTTTCTTGCGGCCCTGCCCATAGCGCTCCAGATATTGTGCATGCGGTGCCCATGCATAATCGAGCGGGTTATAAACGTGTGTGACCGGCGCTGAAAAAGTCAGGCGGTCCACAGCGCGGCACAACGTTTGGGCGGCGGCAACAAGGGGGGTGGGGGAAAGCGCACTGGTGGGTTGGTTCATAACATGAGTCCAGTTAAGGGGCGGCGCGGCGGGCGCTGAGCTTTTGAGCCCAGCTTACGCCTTGCCAGATCAGGATGGTGCCGATGATGGAGACATAGCCATCAATCGCATAATGCCAGCCCAGCAGCACGCTGCCGATCTGGATGACGAGAATGAAAAACACACCCGGCCACAGCCAGCGCCGCGAGAGGGCAATCAGCAGCAGCACAATCAGCACCGCCATGCTCAGATGCATGCTGGGAAAGGCCGAGATATCGCCCACGCCAATATCATTGCCATGCGCGCGGGCGGCCAGCAGTAATCTCTGCAGGTCAGCGGCTGACTGATAGCCGTAATTATGCTGTTCCAGAAACGGACGGATGGCGGCAAAGCGGGTGGTGTCGCTGGTAAAGACGCCATAAAACGCCGGCCCGGCCGACATATAAAGAACGGCCAGCACATTGCCCAGAACAACCCAGCTCAGCACATAGGTATAAAAGAAGCAGCGCTTGATATGGCCCGGCATGTCCGAGACCGCCAGAATAACCGGCGAAAAACTGGCCGCTAAAAACCATACGGATTCGTAACAGATCTGGATGATGAACACGACCGGCTTGCTGCTTAGCCACGGGATGAGCAGGTTCCACGGATCATGCCCGCCATGCAGCCACTGGTCGATATCAGCCAGCCGTACATCCCAGACATAGCCTTGCCAGAGCGGCATCATTTTCTTGACGGCCAAAAAGGAGTTCATGAAAACCGGTACAATCACCAGCGACGCCAGACCGACCAGCAATTGCGGTGTCAGCAAGCTGCGGGCGGCCGCCGGGATCTCGTAAAGCGGGTGGGCCGGGTTGCGCTTGATGGCGCGCAGGCACGCCACCATCATCAGCCAGACCAGCAGCAGGGTTGAGAGGGTGGTCAGATATTCAACAGAATAGCGGGCGGGCTCAAACTCGCGGCCGGTGCCAATGACCAGCGCGGCCGAGAACGCAATATACGCCAGCAAACTGGCATAGCAGGGCCAGTCCTGCCGCCAGACATGACGTAAAGAGGGAGGCGGGGATATGCTGTGTGTAGGCGTGCCCATGCCCTCTTCATAGCGGCATCCGGCTAGCCCGGCTAGAGTGTGTGTCGCGGCAGGATTAAACAATCTTAACAGAGATTCCGCGCCGCATTTATCTTGAAGTTGGCAGGCGGACTGCCTAGTCTGCGCGCAGATGGAATCCAGAGTGCAGATGGAGGATTTGAATGCAGGACTTATCCGCAACCGAGAAGTTTGTCGCCCTGTCTGCCCGCGCGGGCGCTGACCTTAAAAAGGCCCTTGTTGAAAGCGGCCTGCTGGCACGCATCAATACAGCTTTTGCTGATCAGGCCAGTGTGCGCTTGCCTGCTGGTAGCCGCCAGCTTGAGCTGTATCAGCTGCGCAGTTTTGGTCAGGTTTGTGGGTTTGGGTTTAAGGACGCCGCGCAGCCTGCAGAAAGTGCAACTGAGCTGGTGTTCAACCCGGTTCGTAAAGGGCAAATACCGTATTATCGCCAGACGCCTGCGCAGCATGCACGCAATATTCAGCTGCTGAACGCTGCGTTAAAGTAAGCGAGCTATCTATTCCTGACAGGGCCGGGCAGTTATACGCCCGGCCTTTTTATGATCTTAAAGACCTAAGTTGCTCAGTGTGACGATGAATGGCAGGAAGCGGGCGCGATTGAAGCGGTCGCCATCATCCATTAGCCAGTGCATGAGCGCCGCGCGCTGGGTAGCTGGGATATGCGCGGGCAGCCGGGCCATGATCTGCGTACTATAGATCTTGTTGCGGCGGGCGCGGTTCTTGTTCACATCCACCTGCTCACGCACAATCTGCTGCAGGCCGCTGGCATAGCCATCTACCAGCGCCTGTTTTAGCTGCTGCTGCGCTTGCACCGGCGTGAGCTGGCGGCGGCCCAGCCAGTTGAACAAACGCTGCAAGGGTGGATGGCTTTTATTGGCCTGCGCGCAAAAACTGGCGGTGAGAGCGGGTGAGGGATCATACTCAGCATAAATGCCGACCATGAAGTCCTGCGCGGTCTCAAACGCCAGTTCGCTCATCAGGCTACCACGTTCACGATCTTGTCTACCACGACGATCACTTTGCGCGGGGCTTTGCCGTCCAGCGCCTTGATCACGCCTTCTTCGGCCAGCGCGGCAGCTTCGGCCGTCTTCTGGTCGGTGCCCTTGGGCAGGGTGATAGTGGCGCGCAGCTTGCCGTTGACCTGCACACCCATGGTGACGGTGTTCTCAACCGTCAGGGCGGCATCAAAGCTCGGCCACGGCTCATAAGCGAGCGAGGTGGTATGGCCCAGACGCTGCCACAGCTCTTCGGCCACATGCGGGGCAAACGGCGAGAGGATCTGCACAAACTTCTCGGCCACGCCCTTGGGCACCTGCGTTTCCTTGCGCATGGCGTTGAGGCATTCCATCATGCGGGCAATGGCGGTGTTAAAGCGCATGCCCTCAATGTCGGCCGTGACCTTGGCAATGGTCTTGTGCAGCTCCTTGCGCACGGCCTCGCTGGCGGTTTCCTCTCCGCCGTCAACGATGGACGCATTCAGGGCATCGGTATCAATGTTGATGATCCAGCTCCAGACGCGCTCCAGGAACGAGTACACGCCGGTAATGCCATTGGTCTGCCACGGCTTGGTTGCTTCCAGCGGGCCCATGAACATTTCATACAGACGTAGGCTGTCGGCGCCATGGCTGGCCACCACATCGTCCGGGTTGATGACGTTGAGCTTGCTCTTGCCCATCTTTTCGATCTGGGTGGTGAGCTTAGTATCGGTGCCTTTGACGTACCATTGCTCGCCGCGCTGTTCGGCATCGCTCGGGGCAAAATACTTGCCGCGCTCATCCTTGAACGAGTAGGCCAGGATCATGCCCTGATTGAACAGTTTCTTGAACGGCTCGTTGGTGGAGACCAGCCCGGCGTCAAACAGCACCTTGTGCCAGAAGCGGGCATAGAGCAGATGCAGCACGGCGTGTTCAACACCGCCCACATACAGGTCCACCTGACCCCAGTATTTTTCGGCCTCTTCGCCAACAAAGCGCTGATTATTTCTGGGGTCCATGAAGCGCAGATAATACCAGCACGAGCCAGCCCATTGCGGCATGGTGTTGAGCTCACGGGTCAGCTCTTCCCCGTTCATCTGCACCTTGATCCAGTCGGTGGCGCGGCCCAGCGGCGGGTCGCCCTGTTCGGTCGGGCGGAAGTCAGTGAGCTGCGGCAGCGTGACCGGCAGTGCGCTCTCGGGCAGCGTGACAATGCCGCCATCCTTCTTGTGCAGCAGCGGGAACGGTTCACCCCAGTAGCGCTGACGGCTGAACAGCCAGTCGCGCAGCTTGTAGGTGATGCGGCCCTTGCCCACGCCCTGCGCGGTCAGCCAGTCAATCATCTTGCGCTTGGCCGGGCCCATCGACAGGCCATCGAGGAAGCCGGAATTAATGGCCACCCCTTCGCCGGTAAAGGCTTCCTTGCTGATGTCGCCGCCCTTGACCACTTCCTTGATCGGCAGGTTAAAGGCCTTAGCAAAATCATAATCGCGCTCGTCATGCGCGGGCACCGCCATAATGGCGCCGCTGCCGTAATCCATCTTCACATAATCAGCGATCCAGATGGGCAGCTTCTCGTTGTTGACGGGGTTGATGGCATACGCGCCGGTGAACACGCCGGTCTTTTCCTTGGCGGCGGCAATCTCACGGTCGCGGTCGGAAACGTTCTTGGCCCAGGCCTGATACTTTTCAACCTCGGCCTTCTGCGCGGCGGTGGTGATGCGCGCCACCAGCGGATGCTCGGGCGCCAGCACACAGAAACATGCGCCAAACAGGGTGTCCGGGCGGGTGGTGAACACATCAAAGCGGGCGTCATGGCCATCGACCGCAAAGATTACCTCGGCGCCTTCGCTGCGGCCCACCCAGTTGCGCTGCATTTCCTTGATGCTCTCGGGCCAGTCCAGCTCATCAAGATCATCAACCAGACGATCGGCATAAGCGGTGATCTTGAGCATCCACTGCTTCATCAGGCGGCGCTCAACCGGCTCGCCGGTTTCAATGAACTTGCCGTCCTGCACTTCTTCGTTGGCCAGCACGGTGCCCTGCGCCGGGCACCAGTTCACCGGTACTTCGGCCAGATAGGCCAGGCCCTTTTCGTACAGCTTGAGGAAGATCCACTGCGTCCACTTGTAATAGTCGGCGTCGGTGGTGGAAAATTCGCGGCTCCAGTCATACGAGAAGCCAATGGCCTGCAGCTGGCGGCGGAACACATCAATGTTCTTCTTGGTGATAGATTCCGGATGTTCGCCCACGCGCACGGCATAACGCTCGGCCGCCAGACCAAAGGCATCCCAGCCCATGGTGTGCAGCACGTTAAAGCCCTGCTGGCGCTTGTAGCGCGAGATGATGTCGGTGGCGGTATAACCTTCCGGGTGGCCAATATGCAGACCCGCGCCCGACGGATAGGGGAACATGTCCAGCGCGTAATATTTGGGTTTGGAGCCGCCATTGCTGGTGACAAAAGTATTGTGCTCAGCCCAATAGCGCTGCCACTTCGGTTCGATCGACTTGAAATTATAACGGCTCATGAGAATCCCCTTATCAGGGGCACAAAATAGCCGAAAAAGCCCAGCGCTGTCGAGCAGATGCTCGCCAAAAATCAGCCTAACAGTGCGCCGCCTGTGGAGGGCCGGTTACTGGTTGAGATTGTTCTGACGCACCTGACGGGCGCGGGTGAGAATGGCGTCTTCCAGCTTCTTGCCGCTGTCGGCGGCCACCGGCGCATCCTTCCAGCCGCCACGGCCATCGGCCACCTGACGGAAGACATTAGCCTTGATGGCGTCAGCGCGCAGCTCGCGGCTGGTAATGTAAACCTGCACCTTGGTGCGCTCGTTGGGGCTGGAGGGGTCGGCATACCAGTCGGTCAGAATGGTGCCGCCAAACGGGTCAGCCGAGGCGAGCGGCATGAACGAGACGGTGTCGAGCGAGGCGCGCCACAGGAAGGCGTTAACGCCAATGCCGGTCTGCTCGCCCTCATGCTTCTTGGGGCCGCCCATCACGCTAAAACCACCTTCACCACCGGTCAGGCTGCCATAGCGGTAGATGCGCTCATTCTGCGGGTCCGGATATTCGGCCTTGGTTTCCGTGCCTTTGCACGCGGTCAGGCTCAGCAGAGCGAGCAGCGAGACGGTGAGAATACGGGTGGGCAGAAAACGAGCAGTGGTCATCAACAAGTTCCTCTCAGTCACATGCGTAACTGTTGTGTAGTGTTGGCGGCAGTAAATCCAGATTTGCCGGTAAATGCAACAGGGCGCGCGGTGCGACCTGCTGCCACGATAAATTAATGCCGCTGCTTATTTGGGCAGATGCTGTGCCTCATAAACATGGGCGGCGTCAATAATGCGCTCATACAGGCTCTGCACCAGGCCAGCGGGCAGGCCTTGGGCGACGGCGTTGCGCTCATTGCGGGCCAGCACTTCCTGCACGCGGGCGGGCACCTGATGCGGGATATTGTGCGCCGCCTTGACCTTTACCACGTCAGCCAGCAGCGCATAGCGGCGGGCCAGCAGGGCAATGATCTGGTCATCAAGCGTATCAATTTGCTGGCGCAGCTCAGCCAGCGGATGGGCGGGTTCAGTCATGCCGCCTGTGTAGCAGGGCTGGTGAGTGAGAAAAAGGCCCAAAGCAAAAGGCCCGGGGATGAGCCGGGCCTTCGCACGTATTCTCTAAGTTAAGCTTAGAACGCGGCGGTCACGTCGATCAGCGCGACAGTGCCATCGGTGTCAGCACCGGTGTTGCGATCGCGGTCATAGAAGGACACATCCGCGCTGGTGGTCAGGCCCGGTGCCACGATGTAGGTCGCGCCCAGCGCCACTTCGGTGTACTTGCCGCCATTGCCGTCGTTACCCAGCGCAATCGCACCGTTGGAGCCAAAGTCGGTATCGAGATAGCTGATGCCAACACCCCACGGGCCGCTTTCATAGGTCGCGCCGATGTTCCAGCTGTGGGTCTTGGTTTCGGTTGCAACGGCCAGAGACTTGCCCTGATCGTCATAGCCACCACCAAAGGTAAAGCCCTTATAGCTCAGCTGCGTGCCAATGCCCCAGCTGTTGACGTCCTTGGTGCCTGCGGTTTGCGCGTCAGCATGGTTGTACTGGCCGCCAACTTCAACGCCAACGCCCATGAACTCACCGGTATAGCGCAGACCCAGACCCAGACCGTCATGGACAGTGCCCACATCGCTGAACTGCACGCTTTCGCCGTTATTATTATATTCCGGGGTGTAGGTCACACCGGCCTGAAAGCCCGAAAACTTGGGGGTGTAGTAGCTGATGCCGGTGGCGCGCACGCTGTCATACGCCATGAACATGCCATCGCCACGGTCATTTACGGCGTGGCCACGGTCGTTAGTGGTGATGAAGTCGTCTGCGCTGCCATTGATCTGGCCAGCACCCACAGTGGGGGCCGAAATGGCCAGCGTGCGACCAGCCGCCAGAACGTCACCCAGCACCACGCGGCCAAATTTGCCAGCGAGATAGATTGAGTTTTCTTCGGCGTTATCGGTAGCGTCGGTCGAGGTCATCAGCACGACTTCAGCGCCATATTCCAGACCGCTATCGGTCTTGCCGTCAGCGTTGATAATGACCTGGGATTCCGACTGAAAGTCGCGGCCGGTCTGGGCGGCAGCGTCGTTATCAAAGAAGCCAGCCTGAAACGCGGTGTAACCACCTACGGTTACGTCCATCTCGGCATGGGCAGCAGGGGCAGCAGCAGCGGACAGCGCCAGTAGTGCGGTAGAAGCAAGAAGAATGCGACGCATGAAAAACTCCCTCAAAGTGGACCGGATTAATGTTGGCTCTAATGTGGCGCGGCGCGCGCTCCTTCTCAAGTGGCTGGGGCGGCGCGCGCGTGATCCGGCAGCCTGCGTGACAATTATGCCTCTGTAGAAAAGCGGGCAAAGCAATAGGGCCGAACTTTCGTCCGGCCCTACGCATTAGCAATCTAAGCTAGGCTTAGAACGCGGCGGTGACGTCGATCAGAGCCACGGTGCCATCGGTGTCAGCACCGGTGTTGCGATCGCGGTCATAGAACGAAACGTCGGCGCTGGTGGTCAGACCAGGAGCAACCTTGTAGGTGGCGCCGAAAGCAACTTCGGTGTAGTCACCGCCGTTACCATCGTTACCCAGGTTGGTAGTACCTGCGGCACCGAAGTCGGTGTCGAGGTAGCTGATGCCAACACCCCACGGGCCGTTTTCATAGGTCGCGCCTACGTTCCAGCTGTGGATCGAGGTGTTAGCCGAGGTGCCCAGGGACTTGCCCTGATCGTCATAGCCACCACCGAAGGTGAAGCCCTTGTAGCTCAGCTGCGTGCCGATGCCCCAGGTGTTCACGTCCTTGGTGCCAGCGGTCTGAACGTCAGCATGGTTATACTGACCGCCAACCTTAACACCTACACCCATGAACTCACCGGTGTAGTGCAGGCCCAGGCCAATACCGTCGTGGGTCGAGCCAACGTCGCTGAACAGAACGCTTTCACCAGCGTTGCTGTATTCAGGCGTGTAGGTTACACCAGCCTGGAAACCAGCAAACTTCGGGGTGAAGTAGGTGATGTTGGTTGCGCGGATGCTGTCATATGCGAGGAACATGGCATCGCCACGATCGTTCAGCATGTGACCACGGTCGGCGCTGGTGATGAAGTCGTCAGCGCTGCCATTGATCTGGCCAGCACCAACGGTCGGAGCAAATACGGCCAGCGTACGGCCAGCTGCCAGCTCGTCACCCAGAACAACACGGCCCCACGCACCAGCGAGGTAGATCGAGTTGTCGAGCGAGTTGGTGCTGTCGTTGGTCGAGGTCATCAGGGTGACCTTGGCGCCGTATTCCAGGCCGTTGTCAGCCTTACCGTCGGCGTGAACAACGATCTGCGATTCCGACTGGAAGTCGCGGCCGGTCTGGTTGGCAGCGTCGTTATCAAAGAAACCAGCCTGGAAAGCGGTGAAGCCACCAACGGTAACTTCCATTTCGGCGCGTGCCGGAGCAGCGAAAGCCGAAGCCGCGATCAGAGCGGTCGTTGCGAGTAGTACCTTCTTCATAGTCCCTCCTGGGAGTTGCACATGTGCGTGGCCCTGTTTTTATAAGAGGCGGGCTGCGCTGGCCACTTTATAGCGCATCCACCAATACCGGGCGTCTTAGAAAGCCGCCTTGGTCTCCAGTACCAGCACATAACCGTTATCGTCGGTGCCGGTATCCTTGTTACGGTCAAAGAAAGCCAGATCCGCACCAGCGGTCAGGCCGTCTGCAATCTTGTAGCTGCCGCCAACCACAACGGCGTCATAGTTGCCGCCCGAGGTATCGGTACCGCGGCCGCCATTGGCGCTGTAGTCTTCAGCAATGTAGGTCAGCGCTACGCCCCACGGGCCGCGCTCAAACTTGCCGCCAACATTCCAGCTGGTTTCATCGTCGTTGGCAACGCCAACATTGTTGTTGGAATCGCCGTTATCAACATAGGCGCCGCCAAACTCGAAACCCTTGAAGCCAACGCGGGCGCCAATGCCCCACGAGCGGACATCTTCACGGGTGCCGTCCTTAGCTTCCGACATATCGTAGCCAACACCCGCACGCACCTTCACGCCGTTGGCGTATTCAGCGCGATAGTTGATGCCGCTTTCAATGGCGTTGTGCTGCTTGCCGGTGGTGTCCGAAAACTCAACCGCTTCGCCCATATTGTTGTTGTCAACTTCCGGTACGTAGGACACGCCCAGCTGAATGCCGCTCAGGCGCGGGGTGTAATAGGTAACCTTGGTGGCCTGGTCGGTATCGAGCGGGCGGATCATGCCGCCGCCGGTGTCCACAATGCTGCCAGCCGGGCGCGAAGCCGTGGGCAGGAAATTGACGTAGCTGCCGTTGATCTGGCCGATGCCAACAGTGGGGGCCATTACGGTCAGGGCGCTTGAAGCACCATCAAGATCGCCGAGTTCAACACGGCCATAATTGCCGCTCAGCCAGATGCCGGTGCGGCGGGAATTTTCGGTCTGATCGGTCGAAGTCCACAGGTCAACGCGGGCGCCATACTTCAGGCCATTGCTGGCTTCGCCTTCAGCGCGGATACGTACTTCAGACTTGCTGCGGAAATCACGGTTGGTCTGGTTCGCCTGATCGTTATCAAAGAAGCCAGCCTGCGTGGTGACGTAGCCGCCCAGGGTTACTTCCATTTCAGCGCGGGCCGGGGCTGCAACCAGCAGCGAGAGCAGAGCCGATGTACCAAGCAGAACCTTACGCATCACGATCTCCAGTGGGCCGATGCCCAAAACCAGTTGGGCAGAACGCCCGAAAAGAAAACCAAAACTCTTAAGACGCGCTATGAGAAAGCAGCGCCCACACGCTTGAATAAGGCCGCGCAGGCTGCACAGGCAAATCCAAATTGCGTTATTACGGGCGATGCTCGCCCCCCTGTGGCGCGAATGCCACAAGGTGTTAAAGTGCCCGAATCGGCAAAAATATATCTATTGCAAGTACTTAGCTATGGTTTCACAATTGGGACCATGGAAGATAAATTAAGGGAAAGTTACGAAAAACTACAGGCCGTGATTGCTGAGTCTGCCCACAAAAATGGCCAGAATGTCGCAGTTGCACGCTTGATTGCCGTGAGCAAAGGGCAGAGTGTGGCAGCGATTGAGGCGATGCTGTCTTTCGGGCAACACCTGTTTGGCGAGAACCGTGTGCAGGAGGCGCAGCGCAAATTCGGGCCATTACGCGCTGCATACAAGGATATAGAGCTGCACCTCATCGGTTCGCTGCAAACCAATAAGGTCAAAGCCGCGTTAGTGCTATTTGATGTTATTCAAACGATCGATCGGGCTGAGCTGGTGATGGCCTTGGCCGCGCAGCGCGCGCGTTTGCCTGCTGCTGATCTGCGCACCAATCGCTTTTTTGTGCAGGTCAATATTGGCGCAGAGCCGCAAAAGGCAGGCGTGCTGCCCCGCGCGCTGCCAGAGCTGCTGGCTTTATGTGCGGCCCAGCATCTACCCATCAGTGGGCTAATGTGTATTCCGCCCCAAGGGCAGGACCCGGCCCCTTATTTCAGGGAGCTGGCCGCGCTGGCCCGCCAGCACGGGCTGGCTGAGCTGAGCATGGGCATGAGCGGGGATTATGGGGCGGCCATTGCCGCCGGTGCTACATATATAAGAGTAGGCACGGCCCTGTTTGGCGCGCGCCCGGCGGTGCAACCGCTAGAGGGTACGAGTCATTGAAGATTAGATAGCGTAATCAAAGCCGGTGGCGCTGTGAGCGCCGGCTCGCAAGGCAGATGCCTTTGAATAAGCTGAAGAAACCTCGCTGCTGGCCATTTGTAGGCCAGAATCGGAATCGGATAGAGCGGATGTGAGTGTGCGCTCACCCGCGTCCAAAATACCGGTTTCAGCCATCAAAGTTTCGCCCACGCCCGCCAAAAAGCCAATCGGCCCGCCAAACAGAAGACCGCCCAGCACGCGGCCGGTGGCGCTCATGCTATCGCCCGTGACCGCGCGGTAGATATTGCTGACAATAGGAATATGCTGAAGCGGGTTGATGACGTCCATCAAATCCGAAAAGCCGAACGACTTGCCCGCGGCGACATCCGGCAGCGTGTCATGGCTGGGAATAGCCTCACCCGGATGCACGGCACTATGCGCCCAATTGCGCTTCCCGTTGGAGGCAATTGGGTAGGGGGCCAGAGTGGCGGAGGACGTGGCAGTCTCGCTCATGCCATTTATTACGCAAGGGCCGTGCCAGATTAAATGCTGCAAAATCAATGAGCTGGCTGATTTTACACCCGGCAGATCTGACCTAGCAGGGCTACATATATAAGTGAGGTGAAGCTAACCCCTTGCCCGCGCCCGCAGATAAGGTGATGCTAGCGCATGGCTACGCTTTTGCTTTATGCCCCCCACGCGCCGCGCCGCGAGGCTTTGATTGAATTGCTGTCCCGCTGGCCGGGGCTGGCGCTGGTCATTGCCAAAACCGCTCATGATTACAATAAGGCACTGGCCGACCGACCGGACGCGGTGCTGGCCGACCTTGATGAGCCACTGGCCGAACTCCCCGCCGGGCAGTGCTTGCAATTGCTGCCCACCGCGCAAGGGGCGGGCAGTCTGGCCCGGCCCATCCGCTGGCAACAGATTGCCTCCCGCCTGCAGCTGATGATCGGCCGCAGTGATGAGGAAATGGAATTTGCCGTTGGCCCCTATACCTGTGTGCCAACCGAGCGGCTGGTGCTGGACGCCCAGGGCAATGATTTGGTGCGCCTGACTGATAAAGAGGTGCAGCTGCTGCGTCTGCTTGCCAGCAGCGCCGAGCCGGTGGGCCGCTCTGAATTGCTGGAAAAAGTATGGGGCTACCGTGATGACCTCGACACCCATACGCTGGAAACGCATATCTACCGGCTGCGCCAGAAGCTGGAGCGCGACCCGGCCGACCCGCAGATCTTGCTGACCAGCGAGGGCGGCTATCGGCTGGCCGAGAGTGATACCGGGCCCCTGTCTTGAAGAACGTACGCTCATGAAAAACTTACGTCTTGTGTGCGGCCTGCTTTGCCTGCTGACCCTGCCCGGTTGCTTGACCTTTGGCGGGGCCGAGCGCGGCCTTGGTGTGCTCAATATCCAGAACCAGCGCAGCGGCGAGCGCTCCATGGTGCAATACCGCCTGCCAAACGGCGAGCTGGACCCGGCTGGCCTATGGCAGCTGAGCTATCTGATGCGGGACACCAACAATAATCAGGCGGCGCCGATCGACCCCAATCTGCTCGACTTCATGGCGGATGCGCGCTGGAAAGCCGGGCTGCCGCCCCAGACACTGATTATTGTAACGTCCGGCTATCGGGCGCCTTCTACCAATCAGGCGCTGCGCCGCCAGAACGGGCAAGCGGCCGAAAACAGCTATCACCTGCGCGGGCAGGCAGTAGATATCAAAATTCCTGCTATTTCCGGACGCCGCTTTGCCAATGCCGCCGCCAGCCTGAACCGGGGCGGCGTGGCCTATTACGCCAGCAACGAGCATGTGCATCTCGATACCGGCCCCCCACGCAGTTGGGATGCGCGCTAAGCTGAAGTTCATTCAATTAACTGAAATCAATAACGGGGCTATATGCCTGTAAAGAAACTCACTGCGCGTCTGCATCTGCAAACTCATAATTGAGCTCAGATGTTTTTTGTCCCTCCGAGGTATAAACCGTGCGGTGACTTAACTTTAAGATAGAAAAGTTGGTGCATTTATTATCTGGGCCGGTAGCGCCAGATCGATACAGAACAAGATTTGATGGCCCTAAATAAACTGGCTCATATGATTTATCTTCATAGAAGATCCACCACGCCACGCCTGAATACATAATTTGATGGTAATCAGAAACCGTCCTTTGCGTGACTTTTTCAAAGTCAGCTTGTGTTTCCTTAGGATGTTGGATGCAAATCCTGTCTATTGGCTTTTGCAATATGGAGCCAAGGTCAAAGAAGGATATCTCTTGGCTGCTTTGGCGAAAGGTTTCGATCAGATTGCGCAAACGTATTTCTGTGAGAGATGGAGCCCGCGTGGGAACATCATAGACAGGCGTGCCAATCCAATTCAACCAAGCGTAAAAGCCAGTATTTAGTGCTAGCCCAATGCCTATTACAATAATCGTGGCAAAGAAGAGATTGCGCCATTTAGCTAACATATAAATTAGCGCTTTCAGTTAGGCCGGTGCTTGGGGGGAGTTTTGCTGGCTGTAGCTCCATTCGGCGCAGCTGGGGAGCGCAAGCGCGCCATCAGGCTGTCGGCAATATCTTTGGGTGAGCGTGGGTCAATGCCCGGTTCGCCAGCTATCAGTCGCAGTTCCGCCAGCTTGAATTGCTGGGCCTCGGCCTTGAGGGCGCGCACGCGCTCTGGCGAAAGTTGCTGCTGCAAAATGGAATCCCCCTGCTTGGGGTCGAGCGCAGCGATATGCTCATTCTGGAACAGGGCAAAATCCTGCTCATGCACATGCAGGAAGCCACCGCCATTGGTGCGGAAATGACAGATGCGGCCACCGCGCAGCGTGGTGTCCTTTACAATCTGCACCAGTTCTTTGACCAGCAAGTTGTGGTGGCGGTTGCGTAGATATTGGGGGGTCAGCATCAGGGCGTTCCAACAATCAGCTCAGCCGGGCGGCCCACGGCATGGCCATCCACCCCATCAAGCTTGACTGACAGCACGCCGTTGCGTACCTGCGCATCTGCCACAATGACCGCCTGCATGCTGTTGTCCTTAAGGGTGATGGAGGCAGGCTGCTCAACAAAGCTCAGCGGTGCCATGGTATCAAACTTGCCTTGCA
>Ga0255215_1000090_pt1 | contig 29093 bp, 25 predicted proteins | sample Miss_Law_RepC_8d_FD_183033 | JGI IMG/M metagenome (GOLD analysis project Ga0255215, IMG submission 183033) | Freshwater microbial communities from Mississippi River, Louisiana, United States - Miss_Law_RepC_8d | ecosystem: Environmental > Aquatic > Freshwater > River | place: USA: Louisiana... | reverse complement strand
ATAGCAGAAGGATATTGCCGATCATGCGGGCACCTGTGCGGTATCGGATTCGACCATGCCATCAACAAAACGGATAATGCGCCCGGCATACGCAGCGATATCCGGCTCGTGCGTCACCATGATGATGGTAATGCCCTGCTCACGATTAAAGCTCTGCAGCAATTCCATAATCTCCCGGCTGCGGGCGGTATCAAGATTGCCGGTCGGCTCGTCAGCCAAAAGCACCGTCGGGCTGGTCACAATCGCGCGGGCAATCGCCACGCGTTGCTGCTGCCCGCCAGACAATTCAGCCGGCGTATGTGTTTCCCAGCCTTTAAGGCCCACCTGCTCCAAAGCACGCAAGGCGAGGGCCTGCCGCTCACGCGCCGATCCGCCACGATAGACCAGCGGTAATTCAACATTCTCCAGCGCGGTGGTGCGCGGCAGCAGATTAAACCCCTGAAACACAAATCCCAGCATATAGCGGCGCAGCAAGGCGCGACCCGCGCGGTCGAGTTGCTCAACTGCCACCCCGTCAAACTGGTAGGCTCCTGTTGAAGGCGTATCCAGACAACCCAGAATATTCATGACGGTTGATTTGCCCGAACCACTCGGCCCCATAATGGCCACAAACTCACCGCGTGCAATCGACAGGTCAATTCCGTGCAGCGCCTGAAAAGCGGCCGTCCCGGTGCCGTAAGTCTTGGTAACCTGTTGCAGGCGAATGAGCGGGTCCGTCATGCTTATTTGCTCACATTGCTACTGCCGGTAATTACCTCTTGGCCAGCCGTCAGCCCCTCACCACTGACTTCCGTGAGCGTGCCATTGCTCGCACCCTTACTGACTTGGCGCTGAACCGGCGCACCATTTTCCAGCACCCACACAGCAGGCGCGCTGTTGCCATTGTTCTGGCGGGCGGCCTGACGCGGCATACGCGGCATGAGCGAGCTGACAATACCACCACTGCTGCTGCTGGCGGCCTGTGCAGCGGGGGGGGCAAAGCGCAAAGCAGCGGCAGGGACCAGCAACACATTGTTACGGGTCTGCGTGCTGATGGTAGCACTCGCCGTCATACCCGGACGCAGGGATAGATCGCTGTTATCAACTGTCAGCGTGGTTTGATACGTCACCACATTATCGGTTGTGGTAGCGCCAAAGCTGACGCGCGTGACCTTAGCCGGATAGGTGCGGCCGGGATAGGCGTCCACCGTAAACGTCGCGTCCTGCCCTTCTTTTACCTGCCCGACATCGGCTTCATCGACATCGACCTGCAGCTCCATCTTGGCGAGATCTTCGGCAATCTCGAACAAGGTCGGCGCGGACAGTGACGCTGCAACCGTCTGACCCGGATCAATTGAACGGGAAAGGACAATACCATCAATCGGTGAGCGGATATTGGCTTTTTCCAGATTGATCTTGTCCGAGCTGAGCGTAGCCTGCGCCTGCGCGACGCTGGCCTGTGCACTGGCCAGATTTGCGGTAGCACGATCATACGCGGCCTTGGCACTATCCATATCCGACTTGGCAGGCAGGCGGTGGTTGGAGAGTTTGTCGAGCTCCTGCAAGCGGGTAAGTGTGGATTTGGTTTCGGCCACGGTTGCCTCGGCCTGACGCACGCCCGCCTGCGCCGCCTCTAGCGCGGCCTGCGACTTGGTAATGGCATCATTAAGCTTGGACGGATCGAGCTGCACCAGCAGATCGCCCTTCTTCACGCGGTCATTGATATCCACCAGCACCGCAGACGCTGTACCCGACAGCTCAGAGCCGACTGTCACAACATTCGTCGGCTCTAGCGTGCCTGAGGCGGCAACTGTTACAAACAAATCGCCTTGCGTGATCGCTGCTGTAACATATTTAACCGTCGCAGCAGGTGTTGACGGGCGCAACATATAATAACCGCCGCCCGTCAAAATCAGCAAAACTGGGACAATCACGCGCCAAGCCGAACGGCCCTTGCCATGCGCGGCCAATTGCGAACGGAAATCGACATTACTCATGCTTGCTCTCCTGCGCTGACGCCTGATGATCCCAGCCGCCACCTAATGCCTTATACAAGTCAACCAGATTGGACAGCTCGCTGCTTTGCGCCTGCGCCAAGGCATCCTCGGCACTCAGGCGGGTACGATCAGCTTCCATCAAGGTCAGATAATCCACCATGCCGGATTGATATTGCGCACGCGCCAAAATTTGCGCCCGTGTCGCTGCCTGCGCGGCCTCGGCTAGGCTGCGAACACGCTCACGCTGGCGCACATAAGCGACCTGCGCGGTTTCAACCTGCTCCAACGCTGTTGTAATGGCCTGCTGATAGGTGAACCAGGCTTGCTGCTGCTCTTCTGTGCGGATATCAACCTGCGCCTTAAGCTGCCCGCCATCAAAAATGGCGGCAGCCAGCACACCGGCAAGTGTGCGGGCGATGGTGGCGCCTGACAGAATATCCGGAATATTGAGCGTTTCCAAACCAATCGTGCCTGACAGCGTCAGGCCTGGATAGCGATCAGCCTGTGCCTGCCCGATCCGCGCGGTGGCGGCGGCCAGCTGCCGCTCGGCCTGCTGTACATCTGGCCGCTGGGCCAATATCTGTGCCGGAATACCAATCAATAAATCAGCCGGAACAGATGGCGCGCTAGCAGGTTTAACCAGCGGCTCTACCTGATTAATCTGCGTGCCCAGCAGCAAAGCTAATTGCCCCAGCGCCGCCACGCGGCTGCTTTCAAGCGCGGGCAGCTGCGCAGCGGTCTGCGCGGTAACAGTTTGTGCTTGTGCCAGTTCAAGCTGGCTGGCCTCACCCGCCTGCGCCCGCCAAGTTATTGATTGCAAAGTTTCACGCTGACTGGCCAGATTGCGCCGGGCAATATCCAGCCGCCGATCAGACAAGCGAAAATCGAGATAGCCTTGCGCCACCGCGGCCACCAGCTCGACCTGTGTATTGGCAAGGCCCGCTTGCGCAGCGTCTACATCAGCTTGCGCAGCTTCAGCCGCACGGCGCTGGCCGCCAAACAAATCCGTATCCCATGTAACGCTGGCGCTTCCCCTGTAGCTATCCTGGGTCTGGCTGGCACTACCGCCCGAGCTGGCCGATGCCTGCACGCCAATCTGCGGCAGCTGGGCACCCACACTGGCCACGCGGCTGGCCTGTGCCTGACGGACACGCGATAGAGCAATCTTGAGATCGGTGTTGGCATCAAGCGCCTGTGTGATGAGCGAAGTCAGAACCGGATCATTCCACTGCCCCCACCAGCGCGACAGATCGGCCCCCTGCGCTGCACTTGAGAAGGAGCCAAACTGGGTTGGCACACCTAAAGCGCCAGCATCTGCTTTGTGATAATCCGGTCCGAGTGCACAGGCACTGAGCAAAACGAGAAAAGGGAGAGATTGTAGCTTGAGATCCATGACATTCCTTATACGCCCAACCAGCCGCCAACCTGCGCAGAAAAGTTAACTTTAAACTTCCCTTGCGTAAGCATTACGCACCCTACATTTGAGGAATATCTCTAATCATCTCAATTCGTTACATACTTTTAGATGCATTCTATATCAGAAGAATACCCGATAAAATAAGCACTTAGAACCCAAAACCCGCCACTACGATTAACAAAATTGATACGCTAATTCTCTTAAGATAGGGCGTCTAAAAAATAGAAAAAGCTTCACTGGGGAATAGCCAAATGACCATCGCAGCCACATCACAAACCAAGTCCGGTTAAGCATTCAAACCAAACTCGGCTCAATCTTCTTGCTGTTTGTGCTGGGCGTGGGCCTGCTCACCGGCCTGGCGCTATACGAAATGCGCAGCCAGATTGTAACCGCCCGCACCGCCGCCCTGCATAATCTGGTGGATACGGTTACCAGTATTCTCAACACCTACGCCCAACGCGTTTCTGCCGGCAGCTTGAGCAAAGAACAGGCGCAGGCTGCCGCGCTCGATGAAATCAAACATATGCGCTACGATGGCAGCCAATATTTCTGGATCAATGACAAAACCCCGCGCATGATCATGCATCCCATGAAACCGGAAATGGATGGCACCCTACTGACTGACGTCAAAGACCCGACAGGCGATCGTCCCTTCATGAAAATGCTGGACGTCATCAACAAAGAAGGCCACGGCTTTGTTAATTACATGTGGTCCAAACCAGGTCAGACCGAGCCAATGCCCAAGCTGTCTTATGTGCAGGAATTCAAGGAATGGGGCTGGGTTATTGGCACCGGTGTATATATCGATGACATTGACGCCACCATCTGGAGCATCGGTCAGCGTTTTGCCCTGTTCGGCCTGCTCACTTTTGCCATTATTCTGGTATCGGCCGCGCCGCTTATTCACGGTATTTCAAAGGCAACACTCGCCCTGACGGGCGCCATGTTGCGACTGGCAGACGGGCATCTGGATACTGGCATTCCCGGCCTGAAGCGTACGGATGAGCTCGGCCGCATGGCACATGCCCTATCCACCTTCAAGGACAATGCCCGCAAGATGGAAGCCTTGCAATTGGCCGCCAAAGAAAAGGACGAGCAAGCCATCCGTCAGCGCAAGGAAGATATGGTGCGCCTGGCAGACGAATTCCAGTTGGCTGTTGGTGAAGTGTCTGCTGCTGTTGGCCATGCCGCCACGGAGCTGCATCATTATGCAGAAGAATTAGCCGCGGTTTCCACCGAGACCAATTCCAAGGCCCAGAGCGTCACCCATGCCTCTGAGCTCGCGACCTCCAACGTCTCTGCCGTGGCCTCGGCGACTGAGGAGCTAACCGCCTCCATTCAGGAAATCAACCGTCAGGTACGTGATTCTACCCAAACCGCCAATGAAGCTGTGGCCCAAGCCGCACAGACCGACCAGACCGTCGTTAATCTGGTGGACGCAGCTGAAAGGATCAGCGCTGTAGTGCAGCTGATTAGCGACATTGCCAATCAGACCAATCTGCTAGCCCTGAATGCCACCATTGAAGCGGCACGCGCAGGCGAAGCTGGCAAAGGCTTTGCCGTGGTCGCCAGCGAAGTAAAAAATCTGGCTGGGCAAACAGCCAAAGCGACCGAAGACATTTCGGCCCAGATCGCCAATATCCAGAATGTCTCGCAATCAGCGGTTTCGGCTATTCGCAGCATTAGCGACACCATCAAGCGCATCAGCACCATCACCACTGCCATTTCTGATGCCGTGCAGGAACAAGGCAGTGCGACTGCTGAAATTGCCAGCAGTGTTCAGCATGTCTCTCAAGGCACACGAACTGTCTCGGAGAATATTGGAGAGGTCAGCAAGACGGCTCATCACTCCAGCGACATTTCACAACGCGTGCTGGAAGCCTCGTCCTCCCTCAACCGTCAATCATCGGCGCTGCAGGAGAAGCTGAAATCCTTCATCATGCAGGTTAAGTCCGCCTGACCTAAACGTTTCAAGCAACATCTACCACAAAGGGGGAACGCATACGTGTTACCCCTTTTTATTTACACTTGAGTCATGATGCAGCTGCGCTATCCATCACACTTGGATATGCATGCCACCCTTCTGGGAACAAATCCACCTGCAGAATCAGTGCGGCAGCATGCGCGTTTATGTCAAATGCGAGAATGCACTGCAGCAACGGATTTACCTGATTTCATTGAAGAAACAGACTATACTCTAATTATAAGAACAGCAGTGAAAACACTGCCTCATATTGGGGAGACGTCATGAAAACCCTGTCCATCGATGAAATCCATGCCTTGCCGGAATATCGTGAGCTGCTTTACCGGCGCAGGCGCGTCACGCGTCCGCTCACTATCCTGATGTTGGCTGCCTATTTCTCTTTCATTCTGGCGGTTGGTTATACGCCGGACCTGCTGGCCGCTAAACTCAGTGATGGGGTGACGAGCGTAGGCATTCTGCTGGGTCTTTTCCTCATCCTGCTGACGTTTGCGATTACGGCGTTTTATGTCTGGTATGCCAACAAGCATCTGGAGGATCTGGTTATCCGCATTCAGGCAAAGGGGCAAACCAAATGAGTGATTTTTTTGCAAAACTCAATATGACAGCGGCCATTATCTTCATGGCATTTGTCATCGTCACACTGGGCATTACCTGGTGGGCAGCCCGCCGCACACGCACAACGCGTGACTTTTACTCAGCTGGCGGTCAGATTACCGGCTTTCAAAACGGGTTAGCAATTGCGGGTGATTATATGTCGGCCGCCTCGTTCCTCGGCATTTCCGGTATGGTTTTCACATCCGGGTTTGACGGCCTGCTCTACTCCATCGGCTTTCTGGTGGGCTGGCCTATCATCATGCTGCTGATTGCCGAGCCACTGCGTAATCTGGGACGCTACAATTTCTCGGACGTCGCCAGCTTCAGGTTCAGCCAATCACCCATCCGCGTGCTGGCTGCCTGCGGCTCACTCGCCACCGTCATTCTCTATCTGGTGGCGCAGATGGTTGGCGCCGGCAAGCTGATTGAGGTGCTGTTTCACCTGCCCTACAGCTCGGCAGTTGTGATCGTTGGTCTGCTGATGATTGCCTATGTGACCTTTGGCGGCATGCTGGCCACCACTTGGGTACAGCTGATCAAGGCCGTCTTGCTGCTCACTGGCGCAACGATTGTAGCGCTGCTGGTGCTGATGCATTACGGTTTCAGCCTGACCTCCCTGTTCACACAGGCTACAACCGTTCATGCCAAAGGCGGCGCCATCATGGCCCCGGGCGGCATGGTGAAAGACCCGATCTCGGCGGTTTCGCTGGGGCTGGCGCTGATGTTTGGTACGGCCGGTCTGCCGCACATTCTGATGCGTTTCTTTACGGTGAAGGATGCCAAGCAGGCTAATCGGTCGGTGCTGTATGCTACCGGCTTTATTGGCTACTTCTATATCCTCACCTTCATCATCGGGTTTGGCGCCATCGTGTTCCTTACCGGCAATCCCGCTTATGTCGATGACAAAGGCGCGCTGATTGGTGGCACCAACATGGCAGCGGTTCAGCTTTCTCACGCTGTGGGTGGCGACCTGATGATGGGCTTCATCTCGGCTGTGGCTTTTGCCACCATCCTCGCGGTGGTGTCAGGCCTGACGCTGGCTGGTGCCTCTGCCATCTCGCACGACCTGTACGCCCGCGTCCTACGCAAAGGTGCAGCGACCGAGCGTGAAGAAATGCGCGTAAGCAAGCTCGCGACCATCCTGCTGGGTGTGTTGGCGATCTATCTGGGCATCTCGTTCGAAAAGCAGAACGTGGCGTTCATGGTAGGTCTGGCCTTTGCTATTGCGGCCAGTGCCAACTTCCCGGTTATTCTGCTGTCCATGTACTGGCGCGGTATGACCACACGCGGCGCGGTGATTGGCGGCAGCATCGGCCTGATCACCTCCATCACCCTGATGGTACTGGGTAAGACAGTGTGGGTGACGGTGTTTGGCTTTGCTCAGCCGCTGTTCCCGTATGAATATCCAGCCCTGTTCTCCATGCCGGCTGCGTTCTTCGGTATCTGGCTGTTCTCAGTCACGGATAAGTCAGCCCGCGCAGCCCAAGACCGCGCCGCGTTTGACGCCCAATATATCCGCGCTCAAACCGGTATCGGTGCGGAAGGCGCCAGCCAGCACTAAACATAACAGCGTAACAGACACAGGCCGTCTCTTGAAAAAAGAGGCGGCCTGTTCCTTTGAATCTTCTCTTAGCCCTGCCGGTCCAGAAAGCTGCGGAACCGCAAGGTGCTGAAGATGAAGAACGCCAAGCCAGTGACCAGCACCATCAACATCTCGCGCCACACCATGGCAAAGTCAGCCCCGCGGAACAGGATGCCTTGCGCCAAAATCACATAATTGGCACTGGGCGTATACAGCATGAAGTGCTGCAAAAATTCAGGCATACTCTCCAGCGGGGTAAAGCCACCGGAGAGCAAGTTCATCGGCAGAATCAGCAGAATGAACAGCAAGCCCAGCTGCGGCATGGTACGCGCCACAGTGCCTAAAAACAGGCCTACTCCAGTTGTGAAAAACAGATACAAGGCGGAAGCCAGCAGGAACAGCGGAATTGATCCCTTGATATCCACACCAATCCAGGCCCGCACCGTCAGCTGCAAGCACAGGAACGACGCCAGCAAGATGACAGCGCCATTGGCAATCACCTTGGAGAACACAATTTCTAGCGCTGTCACCGGCATGACCAACAGATGCTCAATGGTGCCACTTTCGCGCTCGCGCAGCAGCGCCGCGCCGGTCAGCAAAACGGCCAGCATGGTGATGAAATTCATCATCCCAACAATGGCGGAAAACCAGCTGGATTTCAGCTCTTGGTTAAAGACGTAGCGCGTCACCAGCTCGATCGGCGGCTGCGCCAGTTTCTGCATATGGAAATAACCCAGCATCTCCTGCTGGAAGATGGACTGGATATAACCCATGCCGATCTGCGCCTGCCCGATCACCGTTGCATCGATCAGCAGCTGCACCGTAACCATATGACCTGCGCGCAGGTCCGCCTCCATCTTCTGTGGGAAATGAATGACGAAGGTAAACCGGCCGTGCTCCAATCCGTCTTCCGCCTGCGCCGGGGTGACGCGCTGCGCTGATGTAAAATAAGGCGGCAACAGGGAATCTGTCAGACGATAAGCCAGCACTGACTGATCCTCATCAATCACCCCGACATTGGCATTGTGTAGATCCATCGACAGACCAGTGGCCTGCGAATGCACCGCAAACGAAAAGGCGAAGATGATAAACCCCAGCAAGACGCGGTCATGCAGAAGCGCCAGCCATTCTTTAATGCAAAGGTGGCCGATATTGCGTAAACGGCCAAAGCGATGCAGCAACGTCCACATATCAGCGCTCCTGCTTTTTGAGTAACAGGGCATTGCACAGCACAATAGCCGGGGCAAAAGCCAGCAGTGCCAACAGGAAAGGCTGCATCTCCATATAATCCAGCCCTTTGGTGAAAGCGCCAACTGTCGTCTTAAGATAATAAGTAGTGGGGTAGAATGTGCCGATCCAATAGGCGCTACCCTCCAATGTTGGCACCGGCTGCAACATGCCGGAGAACTGGGAGGCCGGCATCATGGTGCAAATAGCCACACCAAACAGCGCGGCCACCTGTGATGAGGTAAAGGACGAAATGAACATGCCGATGCCGGTGGTGCAGATCACGTACAGCAATGTACCCACCAGCAGCGCTAACAGACTCCCCTTGACCGGCACTTGAAAGACCAAGACGGTGAGCAACAGCACAATTACAAAGCCAAACATGGCAAACAACACGTAGGGAATTTGCTTGCCGAGCAGAAACTCCAGCCGCGTCACTGGCGTGACATACATATTAGCAATACTGCCCAGCTCTTTCTCGCGTACCACTGCTAAAGCTGACAGAATGGCCGGAATAAATACCAATAACAGCCCGATAACAGATGGCGCAATGGTGTTGAGGCTGCGAAAACCCTGATTATAAAGATAGCGCGATTCAATCGTCAGTGGCAGTGACGGCTGCAATCCCTGCACCTGCAGATAGCGCTGATGCAATCCTTCCAGATAACCGCCAATCATCTCGGCGCGATATGGCAATGAGCCGTCGATCCAGGCCCCAATCTGCGGCTGCCGCCCGGCATGCAGATCACGCCCGAAATTGGGCGGAATTTCCAGCGCCAAGGAAACCGAGCCACTGCGCAGCCGGTCATTCACGGCCTGCGGGCTTTCAATCGGCAGCTTAGTAATGAAATAGGTCGAACCCTCAATTTCACGCAGAAACGCTTGACTATCAACAGTCTGGTCAAGATCCAGCGCGGCATAGCGCAGCGAATTCACATCCAGTGTAATACCGTAAGCAAACACCATCATCAGCATGGCCATGCCTAGGGTGGCCACCGTCAGGCGCACTGGGTCACGCAGCATTTCCATAATCTCGCGCTGTGTGTAAGCCAACATGCGGGTGATGGAGAAAAAGTTGGATGGTTTATCATCTGGCGCTGTTTGAGCCAGCTCAACAACTTTCCTCAGCTCGCTTTCGTCAGGCATGTCGCTGCCCGCTACATCTTCAAGATAGGCAATAAATGCGTCATTAAGCGTGGCGGCCTGCTTACCCTCCCGCAAAGCGGTCGGTGTACCGGTAGCTAGAACCCTGCCTGCATGCATGAAAGAGATACGGTCGCAGCGCGCGGCCTCATTCATGAAATGGGTTGAGACAAAAATCGTCACCTGATCTTGACGCGACAATTCAAGCAGTAACGACCAGAAATTATCACGGGCGACCGGATCCACCCCCGACGTTGGCTCATCCAAAATCAAAACTTCTGGCGAATGAATGACAGCCACAGCCAGCGACAGGCGCTGACGGACACCAAGCGGCAACTGACCCGAATTCTGATCCCGAAAACGCGCCAGATCAAACCGCTCATAAATCCAGTCGATACGCTGACGGGCCTCTTGCTTGGACAGATGGAACAGATTGGCGTGAAGCCACAAATTCTGCGCCACCGTCAGCTCGCCATAAAGCGAAAAAGATTGCGACATATAGCCAATACGGCGGCGGTTTTCCATATCGCCCGCGACCAGCTCCTGCCCGAGCAGACTGGAGCGCCCCTCACTCACCGGCAGCAGCCCGGTCAGCATCTTCATGGTGGTGGTCTTGCCGCAACCATTGGAGCCAAGAAAGCCAAAGATCTCGCCGCGTGGAATATCAAAGCTGACATGATCAACCGCGGTGAAATCACCAAAGCGGCGGGTGAGATCACGCGCGGCAATCGCAATGGGCTGGCCTGACAGATCACGCTGCTGAACCTGTGGCACGTCATGGCTTGCCCGCAGCTCATCCGGCAGGAAAGTGATGAAAGCACGCTCCAGATCATCTTCACCGCTGCGCTGCTTAAGCTCCTGCGCGGTGCCTTGGGCGATGATGCAGCCATCATTCATCATCACGACATGATCGAACGCCTCGGCTTCTTCCATGTAGGATGTTGCGATCACAACAGTGAGGCCTGGATGCAGGTGGCGAATACGATTAATCAGCTCCCAGAATTGCTTGCGTGACAGCGGATCCACGCCCGTGGTTGGCTCATCCAGAATAATAAGCTCAGGGTCATGAATCAGGGCACAGCACAGGCCCAGCTTTTGCTTCATGCCGCCTGATAGTTTACCCGCTGGACGGTCAAGAAACGGATAGAGGCCAGTTGCGCGCGTGAGCAGCTCAATGCGCTGGCGGCGTTCGGCCCGGCCCTGCCCATACAGGCGAGCAAAAAATTCAAGATTTTCACGAATACTCAGATCGGCATACAGATTACGGCCCAAACCTTGCGGCATATAAGCCACGCGCTGCTGCAGCATGGAGCGGGTGGCAGCGCTGCGCACATCGCCCCCCATAATCTCAAGTGTGCCGTCCTGCAAACGCTTGGCCCCAGCCATCAGCGCGAGCAAGGTCGACTTACCCACACCATCCGGGCCGATAAAAGCCACGCTGCTACCTGCTTGAAGGTTCAGCGACACATCCCGTAAGGCCGTAACCTTGCCATATTGATGACGTAGATGGGTGGCCGTCAGCAACATTTAGGGCTGTGCCTCAACATCCTTTAGCAACTGCGGGTCACCTTGCAGAAAGGCTGGCCACGGCGCATTGGGGTCAACCTTGACATAGGCCATGCCAGGCACACCAGTCTTTACCGCATCCATATGCTTTTGCAGCAAGACGGCAGGCACACGCACCTTCACCCGGAAGGTGAGCTTCTCACGCTCGGTGCGGGTTTCAACCTGACGCGGGGTGAATTGCGCTTGGGGCGACACATAGGAAACAAAGGCAGGAATAGCAACGCCCGGCAGGGCATCGACCATAATGCGTGCCTGCGCACCGATATGCAGCTTCCCGGCCGCCTCAGCTGGTAGAAAGATGCTCATATAAACATCGGTCAGATCAAGCAGCGTTACAACCTTGCCACCAGCGGCCACCACCTCACCCGGCTCAACCAAACGATAGAGCACCCGCGCGGCACGCGGCGCCTTGAGTTGCTGGTCAGCCAGCAGGTCGGTCAGGCGGGCAACTTCAGCCTGCGCCACCCCGATTGATTCAGTCGCACCAGCCAAAGTCCGCTGCGCGGCATCTAGCTGCGCGGCAGCCGCCTGCTGCGCATTTAGCGCCTGGTCACGGCGGCTCTCCGAAACGGCGTGATCCTTAACCAGACGCTCGGCGCGCGCCAATTCCCGATTAGCCAGATCCAGCGCCGCCTGCGCCTGCACAACCGCAGCGGCGGCGGCATCTTTCTTCTGCTCACTGGCGCGGACATTGGCTTGCGCCCCGGTGAGCGAAGCTGCGAGGTCGCCCATATCCAGCTCAGCAAGGACATCGCCAGCCGCAACCATCTGCCCTTCCTCAACCGAAATGGCACGAATACGAGCACCATATCGTGTGGCAACATCTATGCTCTGCGCCTCAATGCGGCCGTTACTGAACGCAATGCCAGGATAATCCACCGGACGGCTGCGCAGAACCAAAACAGCCGTAATCCCCACCAGTCCCAACACAACGAGAATTGGCAGCAATGATCTGAGTTTTGCGGACATAAGCGGCGATCCTTCTTGAATATCAGCTATCTATGCCACAAGCGCCTATGGGGTGAAAGTAACTTGCATCTATAAATACACCTGAGCTTGTATGTAAAAGCTGTATTCTGTGGCCGGCAGCACGCACTGCGCTATTATCCTGTGTGCCAACCCGTTCTTTTAATTGAAAGTCAATGAGATAGCCGCAAAATAGCACCGTCAATATCACCAGTATCATAGACCACAGCCGTACTGAATAGACCGCTTAAGCCACAGGGATCTTGCGAAAATGTCAGAAGATAAAGCTAAAACATGCGCGCCCGACATGCTGGAAAATGTCACATTTGATGAACTGGCGATTGGCCAGAGCGCTGAACTCCGCCGCCGCCTGACTGAGCGGGAGATTACCCTGTTTGCCGCTGTGTCCGGCGATGTCAACCCGGCGCATCTGAACAAGGATTATGCCCAGCAATCACCGTTCCATGGTGTGATCGGGCACGGCATGTGGTCAGGCGCATTGATCTCGGCAGTTTTAGGCACGCAATTACCCGGCCCCGGCACTGTTTATATTGCGCAGGATTTGCACTTCACCAAGCCGGTGCATGTAAACGAAGAAATCACTGCCCGCGTTACCGTGACGGAAAAACATGAGGGCAAGCACGTGGTCAAGCTGGCCTGCTTGTGCATCAACAGCAAAGGCGAGACTGTGCTGGAAGGCACAGCCACCGTACTCGCCCCTACCCAGAAGCTGCGCGTCGCGCGCCCGCAGGTGCCCGAGCTGATCCTGCCGCATGATCATTATCGCGGCGTGATGGATTATGCGCGCCAGTTAGGCCGCATCAAGGTCGCGGTGGTACATCCGGTGCAGGACAATGTAATCACCGCCGTACTGGAAGCAATTGACGAGCAGCTGATTGATCCAATCCTGATCGGCCCGGCGGCCCGCATCAAACAGGCCTGTAGTGCCTGCGGCGTGGAGAGCAGCCGCTTTACCATTATAGACGCCGAGCACAGCCATGCAGCCGCCGTTAAGGCTGCGCAGATGGCCGCCACGGGTGAGGTCGATGCCGTTATGAAAGGCTCGCTGCACAGCGATGAATTGCTGGGCGCTATTGTCAGCTCGGCCAGCGGCCTGCGCACCGAGCGCCGGGTCTCGCATGCCTATATCATGGACATGCCCACCTACGGCAAACCGCTTATCATTACCGATGCGGCGATCAACATTGCCCCAACGCTGGAAGAAAAGGCCGACATCTGCCGTAATGCCATTGATTTGTGGCACGTTTTGTTTGCGCATCTGCCGCGTGATCCGAAGGTGGCTATTCTCTCGGCGGTTGAAACCGTTACCAGCCGCATGCCCTCAACGTTAGATGCCGCCGCCCTGTGCAAGATGGCTGATCGCGGCCAGATCAGCGGTGGCGTGCTGGACGGCCCGCTGGCCTTTGATAACGCCATCAGCCCACATGCCGCAGCAGATAAAGGCATTACCTCCCCCGTCGCGGGTGATGCCGATATTCTATTGGTCCCCAATATTGAAACCGGGAATGCACTAGCCAAGCAGATGATTCATTTAGGCCAGGCCGAAGCGGCGGGTATTGTGCTGGGTGCGCGCGTCCCAGTCATTCTCACCAGCCGGGCAGATTCCACCCGCACCCGCCTGTTCTCCTGTGCTGTGGCGATTGCACTGGCTGCCGCGCGGCGCCAAGGCAAAGTGAAATAACCGCCATGTCACGCCTGCTCATTCTCAATACCGGCTCATCCAGCGTCAAGTTCCGCGTCTTTGACACACAACCAACGCTACCGCTTATTGCAGGTGGCAAAGTGGTGGATATTGGCACCACCCCCACCTTCTCTGCTCAGCTTGAAGGTGATAGCCCCGTTAGTGAGAGCCTACCGGCAACAGCCAGCCATGAAGATGCCTTAGCCCATATTCTCAGCTGGCTTGAGCAGAATGAGATACCGGCCACCCGCCTCAAGGGCGTGGGCCACCGCATTGTGCATGGCGGCGCGCACTTTGCGACGCCGGTTCGCCTGACGGATGGCATTATGCAGGAGCTGCGCAACCTGATTGCTCTTGCCCCGCTGCATCAGCCGCACAATCTGGCTGGGGTCGATATTCTGGCCGCGCAGCAGCCGCAGCTGGCGCAATATGCCTGCTTTGATACCGCCTTTCATGCCGGGCATAGTGAGCTCCATGCCAGCTTCGCCCTGCCTGCCTCCATTCGCGCGCAAGGTATTCGGCGCTATGGCTTTCATGGCCTGTCTTATGACTGGGTCGCGCATGCGCTGCGCCGTGAACAGCCGGACTTGCTGGCCGGCCGCGTTGTGGTTGCCCATCTGGGTAATGGTGCCAGCCTGTGCGCCATGAAGAACGGCGTCAGTATCGACACCACCATGGGAATGACCGCGCTGGATGGCCTGCCCATGGGGACGCGCTGCGGCGCGCTGGATGCCGGCGTAGTCATCCACATGTTGCGCACACTCAAACTGAGCGCAGATGAGGTTGAGCAGATTCTGTATAATGAATCCGGCCTCAAGGGCCTGTCCGGCATCAGCAACGACGTTAAAACCCTCAGCCAAAGCAGCGATCCGCAGGCCGCCTTTGCCTTAGACTATTTCAGCCACAAGACCGCCCAGCACATTGCCAGCATGGCTGTCTCGCTCGGCGGTATGGATGCGCTGGTCTTTACTGGCGGTATTGGCGAAAACGCTGCGAACATCCGCAGCTCCATCATTGAGCGGCTATCCTTCCTGCCACCATTTACCACGCATATTGTTGCTGCCAATGAAGAGCGCAGCATGGCCCAAGAACTGATTGAGCAGTTTGCTCAGGACTTCTCTGGAGACATAACATGAAAAAAGGTCTGATTGTCGGTTTGGCCAATGACCAGTCGATAGCCTGGGGCTGCGCGCAAGCGCTGCGTGCACAAGGTGCTGAACTAGCAATCACCTGGCAGAACGAGAAAACCCGCAGCTATATCGAGCCACTGGCGGCGCAGATAAACGCGCCCATTTTTGCCCCGCTGGATGTAACTGATGACGCGCAGATGGACGCCCTGTTTGCACAAATCCGGCAGCATTGGGGGCAGCTTGATTTTGTTCTGCACTCTATTGCTTTTGCGCCCAAGGCTGACCTGCAGGGGCGTCTGACCGATTGCTCAGCCGAAGGCTTCAAACTGGCCATGGATGTCTCCTGCCATTCACTGATGCGTCTGGCCCGCCGGGCCGAGCCACTCATGACCGCAGGCGGCAGTATTGTCACCATGAGTTATTACGGCGCCGACAAGGTGATTGATAACTATAATCTCATGGGCCCGGTGAAAGCGGCGCTGGAGGCGAGTGTACGCTATCTGGCGCACGAACTTGGCCCCAGGAAGATCCGTGTAAATGCGATTTCCCCCGGCCCGATCAAAACCCGCGCTGCCTCTGGCCTGAGCCATTTTGACAGCCTGATGGAAAAAGCCGCTGCTAATGCGCCGCTGCATGCGCTGGTCACTCTGGAGGAAATTGGTAGCGCCGCCGCCTTCCTGCTGCTTGATGCCGGACGCGGCATGACCGGGCAGACCGTCTATGTCGATAACGGCTATAGTGCGATTGGCTGATCAGCCCTGCCGACTGAACAGAAACATGGGCGCAACATGAATAGTGCCCGAAATGCCATCGCATTGCGTGCCAGTGGGCGATAATGGAAAAGATGAGTTAATCGTCCACGGCCCGCCAACCGGGCCGATATCTACACGATATAAATCGGTGCGGTCAGTGCGATTAGCCGTAATCGCAGCGGTATATTTGAGGCACTCGGCTTTACCGGGTAAATAGATATCAAGCTGGATATACTGCCGCGTGCCATCATAATTCATGCCGCAACCAACGGTCAGCCCCCACGGCCCGATCAACTGGGTGCCTTGGATAAAATCAGCGCCAAAAGCCTGTGTCTTGTAGCACACAGAAAACATGGTGGCATATGCCCCCGCTGTCGTCGGCGCCGCATTGGCTGGCACCGTATTGCGCAGCAGGGCTACAGCCTGTTCTGTTGCGGCAACCATTCGGCTCATCTTCTGCTGACGGCGCACCATGTCAGCACTCACCCAAATACCCGCCACAACCAACCCGACAACCGCTAAAACAATCGCGGCCTCAATCAGGTTAAAGCCTCGGTGGGTGCGATACTTTTTCATTAAAGCCAACTCACTTTACGCATTCATGTTTGATTTATCTCAAGCGAGATCAGCTTATATCATTCAACCATTTGATACCAAATAAAAAAGCCGGGGAATAATCCCCGGCTTTTCTGTACATGTCACCCTGATTAGAACGCAGCGCGTACTTCAGTGATGGCAACGTAACCGTTCTTGTCGTTACCGGTGCGGTTACGCTCATAGAACATCAGATCAGCACCAGCGGTCAGACCGGGGGCGATCTTGTAGGTACCACCGAAACCAGCAGCGGTGAAATCACCACCTGCACCGCTGATACCAGCAACGCCAAACGGCGTGCCGTTGGTATCAAAGTCAGCCTGCACGATGCTGGCGCCAACGCCCCACGCACCCGAGGTATAGGTCAGACCTACATCCCAGTAGCTGACATCGTCGTTAGCTGTGCCGAGGGTCAGACCGGAATCGCCATTGTTGGTGTAACCACCACCAAAGGCAAAGCCAGCATAGCTGACCTGAGCGCCCAACGAGTAAGAGCGGATGTCTTCAACGGTTGCGCCCGTCTTGGCATCGGCCATCACGTAGCCGGCACCAGCCTTCACCCCAACATCACCAAACTTGTTGTCGTAGTTCAGGCCGAACTCGAACGCATTGTCGTGATTACCGGTTGCATCAGAGAACTGAACCTGCTCGCCATCAGCCTGACTATCACGCTCCGGCGCATAGCTCACGCCCAGCTGAAAACCGCTGAAACGTGGGGTGTAGTAGGTCACCTTGGTGGCATCCGCTGTGTCGATCGCCTTGAAGTTGGGATCGCCCGGGCCTTCAGACGGGGTGAATGCGCGGTCAGCCGACGGCACAAAGTCAGCAAAGCTGCCCATGGCCTGACCGATGCCGACATACGGCGCATAAACGGTCAGCACACTGGCGGCACCGTCCTGATCGCCCAGCTCAACCTTACCAAAGCTGCCGGAGATATAGATATTCGCTTCGTCAGCATTGGTGCTGTCGGAGGTCGAGGTCATCAGCTCAAGATAGGCACCGTAGGCAAGACCCTGATCTGTCTTGGCGTCAGCCTTCACGTGCACTTCGCTCTCGCTCTGGAACTCATGCTTTGTGCTGTTAGCAGTGTCCGTATCGAACATCGCAGCCTGAAAACCAACATAGCCACCAATGGTGACTTCCATCTCGGCGCGGGCCGGTACAGCCGCCAGAGCCAGAGTGCCGACCAGAGCGGTCGTAGCAAATAAACGAACCATCATTCCTCCTCATTGTTGTCTCAGCAGATAAATAAATACCCGCCACAGCTCGCTGGCTGTAGCGGGTACTATAAAGGCCTATACCTCTGACAACAGGAAAAAGATGGGAAGACCCAACTTTTATTTGGCAGTGTGGCTAGGCAGTCTTAACCTCGGCAAAGCTAACCATGCGCTTGTGTGCATCGTCCCACAAACGCCAGTGCAGGCAACGCAGACTATCGCGCAGGGTCATGCGGTTGAGTGTAGTCAATTCCGGGCTGCCATCCACACACGCCTGTAGGCGATAATTAGGGATGTTCGAACAGAAGTGGTGCAAATGATGCAGCCCGATATTGCCACTGAACCACTGCAGCACCTTGGGCAGCACGTAATAGCTGCTACCGTATAGGGCAGCTTCCAGCACATCCCACTCACCCTGACGCGCCCAATAGGTCTGCTCAAACTGATGCTGAATGTAAAACAGCCAGCCACCCATCCATGCGGTCATCACCACGATGGGCAGATAGCCAAATACAAACATCTGCCAGCCAAACGCATAAATAAACGGGCCATAGACGGCGAGCAGCGCAATGTTGGTATAGATCACACTGGGCCACAGCTGGCGACGCGGCAGCGAATGATAATCGTCCATATACGGAACCGTTGCCGACGGGGCAAAGCGCTGCAACACGATAGCATGCAGAGGGCTACCAATCAGCAACAACACGGCTGGATGACGAAACGCCCGATAGAGAAACTGCTTGAACGGGCTGAGCGCCTTGTATTCATCCACAGTCAGTGTATCGATGCTGCCAATGCAGCGGCGATCCAGATTGCCCGAGGCAGCATGATGCAGGGCATGCGCCTTGCGCCACATGTCATACGGCGTAAAGGTCAGAAGGCTCAGCACGCGCCCGGTCCAGTTATTGGCCTGGCGGGATGTAAAGAACGAGCCGTGGCCACAATCATGCTGAATGATGAAAATGCGCACCAGAAAACCGGCAGCCACCACCATCAGCGGCAGCGTCAACCAATAGTTCGACTGCGCAAAGGTATAGAAAGTTGCGGCCAGCAGAATGGCATAACCAGCTAGAGTCGTCGCCAACTGGAACAGGGCCGAGCCCAGCTGCGCCTTACGGAACGGGCGGCAATATTCCATCAGTTTCTTCGTGTCGATCTTGGGCGCAACAGAATCAAACGCATTAAATTCGGCTTGGGCGGACATCTACTCTTCCTGATAACTGGTCACAACAGGCAGCCCTGCTGCCCTGCAGCGCACCATAAGGGAATTCGCCCAGCCTGCCTACCCGATTCAATCAGTTTTTTGTGGCAAAAACCTAAAGAACACGCCGCTGCATTTCGTACAGCATCAGTGCGGTTGCCGTTGCGACATTCAGGGATTCTGCCAATTTCGTCATAGGGATACGCACCCGCACGGTGGCACGATCAGCCAAAGCGTCACTCAGACCTGCCGATTCGTTGCCCATCAGCAGCAAGGCCGGACTGCTATAACTGGCTTGCCGATAATCCTGACTGGCGATGAGATGCGTCGCCACCACCTGCCCTTGATAGGTAGCAGACCATGCCAGAAAATCGGCCCGGCTCAGGCGCAGCACCGGGCAATGAACGAAAGTGCCCACACTGGCCCGGATGGTCTCTGGCGCAAACGGATCACAGCACTCCCCCACCAGCGCCACACCAGCCGCCCCAGCGGCCACCGCTGTGCGCATGATGGTGCCCAGATTGCCAGGATCGCGGATATCTTCCAGCACCACCCACAAACCTTGCGCGAGATCAGACGGCACTGCCCAACGCTGACGCAGCACTGCCAGTAATGCCTGCGGGTTATCCCGACCGGAGATACGGCTGGCCAGTTGCGGCGTAATCAGTTGACGGCGGGCGGCGCTACGATCGAGAATCTGCCGCTCGGCCGGCGACAAATGCAGGTCAGGTGTGGCCAGCAGCAGGTCTGCCCCCCAGCCCGCCTGCAAAGCCCCCGTAATATCGCGCAGACCCGCCAGAAAAAACTGGCCGCGCTCATCACGCGCCTTTTTATCTTCAAGCGCGCGTACATCCTTGATCAGCGGATTGGACGCGCTGCTGAGCGGCTCATTATTCATGCGACGTCGTCTTTACCGAGTGCCACACGTTCATCGAACACAAAGCAGGTGCCCTGCCAGCGGCTCTGCGCGGCGGGCATATCCGCCAGATATTTCAGGATGCCACCCTTGAGGTGGTAAACTTCAGGAAAGCCCTCAGCCAGCATGAACGAGGAGGCCTTCTCGCAGCGAATACCGCCGGTGCAGAACATGGCGATCTTCTTATTCTTGGCATCGGCCATTTCGTTACGCACATAATCAACAAATTCGGTGAATTTATTAATCGGTGGCACCACGGCATTCTCAAACGTGCCGTATTCAACCTCGTACAGGTTGCGCGTATCCAGCACGATCACATCCGGATCGTCCATCAGCGCATTCCATTGCTGGCCATTCACATATTGCCCAACCTGCTTGGTGGGGTCAGCCTGCGGCTGACGCAGAGTCACAATTTCCTTCTTCAGGCGGACTTTCAGACGCTGGAACGGGCGCTCAGCCGTGGTGTGCAGCTTGACCTCATCACGCGGCAAGCCAAAGTCACGCTCCAGCAGGGCAACCAGTTGCTCCACCCCTTCAGCCGGCCCGGCCAGCGTACCATTAATGCCTTCTGGCGCCACCAGCAGGGTGCCGCAAATATTCCAGCTGGCAAACAGCGGCTTGAGACGGGCAACCTCGGCGGCGGGGTCAGCGACGGGGGTAAAGCGGTAAAGGGCAGCTACAGTGTAAGTCATGCCTGCTTTATAAAGAGCAGGCGCAACCATTTCAACCGCCAGATACAAAGTTATTGAAAAGAGGGACTATTTCCCCAATCGCGGACGGCGATACATGTTCCGGCGGATCTGCTCATGATGGGCAGACTGCCGTGGCAGCAGGCGGGTGAGCATTTCACCCCACATATCAGCCCATACTGGAAAACTGTTCTCAATCTTGCTCAACACATCCATGCGCGCCGGATTGCCATGATGGCGCGGATGCACAAACTGCAGCAGATCCAGTCCGCCCACCTCCAGCGCCGGGCCAGAGAGAATGCCGCCGCCCTGCCCATAATCAAACTGGATGATGGCCGCCGCACCGGTCTGGTTAAATGTGGCCAGCGGACGGCACTGCGCCGGATCAAGATCGTAAAAGGACGGCCCGAGCGACAAGGTCAGATGCGCAGCGCTGCCCGGCGAGAGAAAAGATGAATCAAAGCCGACATGTGCAGCCGCATAGAGCGACCACGGGTCCGTTACATCCGGCTGGCGGATGGGCTGTAACACAGGATCAGGGCCAATGGCCTTGGCGCTGACCAGACCGAGCGGCTCATCTCTTATATGTTTGGTTTGAGGTGAGCCGCCCTGTTCGGGGAAATGGTCGGTATATTCAAACACGCGCGAAAGAACATACGCACCCGCACAAATACCCAGTACCTGCATACCGTTTTGGGTCAGATGTTTGATGCGCTCCACCTTCTCGTCCACAAGCTGCGTGCGGTAGGGTGTGCCCGCGCGCGCACCGGGCAGTACCAGCAAATCCGTCTGCTCATCCAGATGGTCCAGTAGGTCGGCCGCGCTCACACGACGAAAGGTCAGCGGCAAGCCAACAAAGGCCCGCTGGTTGAACAGACGCGTAATACTGTCCAGCTTGGAGCCGGTCTGCGCGTCATATATCAATACATTTGTCATTTGGCGGTCAGTCTAAAAACCAGCATTTTCTGGCACAATTACAGCACCGATTACAACCATGACATAGGGGGTTGTGGTGCAGCGCACAGGGGGCAGCGTTACTTATTCAATAGAATCAGGCATTTTTTTGCTGCACCAGCAGAAAAAGCCCGTCAAGAGCAGAAAAAACGCATCTTCCCCTATAAAATTATTGTGTGTGCTTTGGAATCGGCGCAAGCAAGAACCTACGCGCAACCGTGCGTACACTGTCAACTTAAACCACAGGACATAAACTATGGCTGAAACCGTCAAGGTCCCGACCGTAACCCTGAAGCAGATTGCTGCTACCCTGGCTGAGAAGCAGGGCATGTCGAAGAAGGATGCCAACGCATTCCTCGACGCCTTCATCACCGCCATCACCAAGCACATCAAGAAGGGTGACAAGATCCGCATCCCCGGTCTGGGCATTTTCGTTGTGCGCAAGCGCCCGGCTCGTATGGGCCGCAACCCCGCCACTGGCGAGCCCATCAAGATCAAGGCCAGCAAGAAGATCGCCTTCCGCGCCGCCAAGGAGCTGAAGGAAGCGATCTAAGCTCTGGCTTAGCTTGTTTTTACCAGCCGCCGCATTCGCAAGAGTGCGGCGGTTGTGTTTTGGGGCTCATTTGATTTGGGATTGCTTTAACGAGCGTACAAAGGTAGGTCTTTTGATATAAATCAATGGACTGCTGATGCCCCGCTTACACTCAACGCAATCAAAATACCAGAAGGCAAGATCTCAAAATGCTTTTGGCCTGATTGAAATGAGCATTGTCCTGGCCGTGATCGGGCTGACTATAGGCGCGATCTGGATTGCAGCTGACGCACTTAACGAACGCAACCGCATCAACGCCTTTGCCGCTGACATCTCCGTAGGATGCGCGCGCGCCAGCCAAATATTCCCCAGCTGGAGCGCTACCGCTGGCACCGGGCAGGATACGCTCACCGACATTGCGTATAAGGCTAATCTGCTCCCTTCCAGCTGGCCTACAGGAACCGGCGCCCCTGTATGGAGTACATTACTGGGAACAACGACAGTCATCAAAGCCCCACTGGCCGAGATTGCCGTGTCGCGACAACAGGCATCCAGCGCCAGCTACCCGGGCAGCGTTCGCTTTAATCTTTTTCCGATCAGCAAAAGCGCCTGCTACAAGATCATCAAAGGGCTGGCTGGGCCACTGGCAAAAAACAGCGCCAATCAGACAGCCCCAGTGATTGGCATGGCGAATACGGGCTATACTACGTACAATTCCTCAACAGGCACGGTTTCTGGCGCCAACACCTACTGGACCTATATGAACGGCAGCATGGGTAATGTTACCTCTATCGATAACCTGAACTGCCTTGACTACAACCATGTGCGCATCTTTTGCGCCCCTTAAAGGCAGCCATCAGCGCCAACGGCACTCAAACAACATCTTTGAATTGTAACGAGAAAAAATGGTGGCTGGGGCCAGAATTGAACTGGCGACACGCGGATTTTCAGTCCGCTGCTCTACCAACTGAGCTACCCAGCCACACGGCGGCAATGCGCTGAGCCGCTCTTATACGGACATCAGCGGCAGAACGCAACAGCTGATATCGGCCTTTTTTATGGGCAGAATTTGAGGCCGGAGGCTTAGCCCTCGTCTACGCGCCCCTCTGTGTCAGCCAAATCCGGTGTTTCCTGCGTTTGCACCCGATATTGGCCCGATAGCCAGCGGTGCAGGTCTAACTGACGGCATTTATCCGAGCAAAAGGGCAGCGCCCCGGCACTCAGTGTCTGCTGCCCGCAAATTGGGCACTTACCTGCTTGAACTGCGCGCATCAACATCCCCCCGGTAAATCTGGCCCTTAAATCTCGCCCCCCAAATCTGACCTTGCATAATAAAAAACACACAAAAAGACAAGAATCAGCCGAATATTCAGCAAGTCTGCCGCACCGGGCGGGAGATATTGCGGCAATTTTGGGGGCTGGCCTGAGCTTTGATCTGGACGATAACCAGCTGCAATCGGTAGCTCAGTCTCCCACACGTCTGCCGCAAACGGACGACGGTGTGCCCCAGCACGCTCCAGCTCCAGCACCTGCAACGCCGCACCATCCGGCTCTGCGGCCCGCTCATCTCACCACAGCCCTCACCCTGTTTACGGTTGATGCGCTACAGCTTTGGGCGACCACGCTCTTGGTAGAGCCACGCTTAGGCCCGGCGCTTCCGGCGGCGCTGGCTCCTTTACTGCTGGCCCACGCCCTGCTGGAGCTTTATCCCGGCTATGGCCTGATGGAACATGAGCGCCTGCGCCGCCGCTGGATAGCCGGCAGCGCTTATAGTGCCGGGCTTGTACTGGCACTCACCGCCTTTAACACACACGCCGCGCTGGCGTGCGGTGTAAGCGCCCTTATTTTCATGATGCTGGCTCCGCTGGCGCAAGCCATTGCCATCTGGTCGCTGCACAAATTGGGCTTTTGGGGCATGGGCGCCTATTGCATGCACGCCCCGCGCCCGCAAGCAGCCACCTACCAGACACTCGCGCGGCATTGGCAATTAGGCCTGATCCCGGCGCCGCGCCCACTGCCCGGCACCCCCGTCATTTTACCACCGGGTGTTGCCGCCGGTTTGTGGCCGGATGCACAAGCGGCACTGTACCGGCTGGATGATGCGGGCCTGCTCACCCGCCTGCGCACCAACAGCACCCGTCTACACCTTTCCATCCCTGATGCGGGTCGCCACAACCCGCAAATGACCCCATGGCGCCAGCTCAAACGCTCAATGGATGTGCTGATTGCAGCGCCGGCCCTGCTCATGAGCCTGCCGATCATGCTGGTATGTGGCTTGATTGTATACCGGCGCGACCCCGGCCCCGTCTTCTACCGCCAGCAACGGCGCGGCCTGCACGGCAAGCCTATTATCATCTGGAAAATGCGCAGCATGTACCGCAACAATCAGGCCCAGCTTGATGCATTGCTGAGCCGCGACCCGGTTGCCGCCAGCCAATGGTATGCCAGCTATAAGCTGCCCAACGACCCGCGTATTCTGCCGGGTATTGGCCATGTCATGCGCAAATATTCGATCGATGAATTACCGCAGCTCTGGAACGTGCTGCGCGGCGATCTTTCGCTGGTTGGCCCCCGCGTATTTGTTGAATATGACCTTAAGGCCTACAGCCCGGCCGAGCTCAAACTACGCGATCAAGTGTTGCCGGGCCTGACCGGCTGGTGGCAGGTTCACATGCGCGGGACTGGCACCAATCAGGATAAGGTCAGCTATGATCTGGCCTATATGACCCACTGGAATATCTGGCTGGATCTTTGCATTATGCTGCGCACCATTGGCACCATTTTAACCGGGCGCGGCGGATTATAATGCGCGCGACTGCAGCTGCGTATAATAACGGCTGAGTGAACTGCGCAGCGCCACATACACATAGCAAAGCCAGAGCAGGTTAGCGGTGCGCACAATCAGCGTCACCTCAGTCAAATTCAAACACAAGGTAAAGCCCAGCACCAACAGCGCCAGATGCGCAGGCGGCTCGGCACTCTGGCGCAGCAAACAGGCACAACGCCAGCTGACGGTAACAAAACTAAGCAAAAACAAAACCACACCGATCAGCCCCATATTGAGCGCCAGTTCGAGCAGACCATTATGCGCATGTGGCGCATCCCACAGCAAAAACTGCCGGACATAACTATAGGCCAGCCCGCTGTCCCGATCCCAAAAAACGCCATAGCCATAGCCCAGCCACGGCCGGTCACAAATGGCGGCCCATGCGCCCTGCCAAATCTGCACACGGTCTGTCAGCGTCAGGTCGCGCCCGGCGGCATTAACATAGACATCAAAGACAAACTGCAAACTCAGCACCGCCATCACCGCAGCGCATATCCCGAACAACAGACCGAGATAGACACGCACACCCCGCCCGGCGCTGGCCTGACTGATCCAACCAACAAAGGGCCACAGCACCAGCAAGATCAGCGTCACCGCCCATGCCGTTGCTGATTGCGCCATTACCAGCAAAAAAGCGCACAGCAACGCCGACAGCGCATAGAGCCTGCGCGCTAGCGCCTGACTATGCAGCGCCATGAGAATATTGATAAATAAGCCAAAGGCCATAAAGCGGCCCAGCACATTCTTATGGCGGAAGATACCACGCCAGCGTCCCTCATGCGTACCGGTCATAATGCCAAAATCCGGCATGGCCACCACCACCAGCACACTCACCAAGGCTGTAAGTGTTAAGGCAGCCGCGATCAGGCGAGCGAATTGCGCGGGCGGATAACGCAGGGCAAAATAACTCGCGGCCACCATGGAGCCCAAATAAACCGAGACCCGCATTAAGCTTTGCGCCGGATCGACCGCCCATAAAGGCGAGAGGAGCGCCAACAAAGCCAGCGCCAGCAAGGGTACATTGCGCCCCCACATCCATGCTACCCGGCCCAGTGACCATAAGACCGGCAACAGCGCTACAGCATAGATCAGGCCCAGCACCACCATCTGCGCGCTGTCTTCCGCGCCTGCATCAATCGGCAGGCCACGCAGATAGCGCAGAAAATTAAACGGGGTACAGGCCGCCATGAAGAGGCAAAAAACCGCTAGTCCCTGCTCTATCCATCCGGCCGGGCGGATGGAGACACTCGCTGAAGTGTGCGGGCAAATGGCAGGGTTCATCTGAGATAGCCCCGTAACTCTGCCCGCAGGTTCATCACATTAAAAGCCAGAATGAGGCTGGCATAAATTACACTGCCAAATGCGATCGTCATAATAAGCGGCCCCCAACCCGCTGCCGCGCGCAGTGGCCAGAGCAATATGGCCATTACCAGCGTCGCGAACAGAATAGCCAGCGCATCACGGCGTGGCCATGGCAGTTGCAGCCGGGTACGCCCCATATAAATGCTGAGCCCTAACGACAGCGCAAAGCCCAGCAAGGTGGCATAGAGCGCACCTGCAAGACCGGCTTTATGGATCAGAACAGCACTCAGCGGTAATGTGAGCAGACACGCCCCAGCCAGCACGCGCATAGGCGTGCGCGTATCGCGCGCCAGCTGAAAGGCATGATCTGTATAGAAAACCCGCACACTCATCAGCAAGGTGCCGAGCGCCAACAGCGGTAGCAAATGCACAGCAGCACCTGCATAGGCATGGCCCAATACCGTCTGACTAATCGCCGGCGCCAACACCATAAGGCCTGCCGCAGCTGGCACGCCCAGCAAAAGCAATAAGGTAATATTATGCAAAAGCTGTTGTTTGAGCTGAGCCTGATCTCCCGCGCGGTGCGCCATCAGCGCCAACGGAAATGCAGCCAGATTCACCGCTTGTAATAAGGCAAACAAACTCTGCCGCGCAATTCCCGAGGCTGCGCCATACAAGCCGGTATCCGCCGCACCGGCCAGCCACGGCAATAACAGGCGGTCCGTATTAGCCAGCAATGAGCCGAGCAGATACAGGCCCAGCAACGGCAAGCCGTAATGTAGCATCTGGGTTATCAGCTGCCGGTTCAGGCACGAACGCTGCCAGCCCAGCTGCGGCAACCATAATAAGAGTGGAATGAGGCTGGCCCCCATCTGAGCCAAGACCAAGGCATAAGCAGGCGGCAGATAGCCAAACAGCAAGAGCGCCAATGCTAACAACAACACATCCCGCAACATGCTGAACAACAGATACGCACGCGGCCGCAGCGCCCCGCGCAATAGTTCAAGCGCATATTCAGCCCCGGCCATGGCCCAGCTCACCCCCAGCGCCCCGGCGACAACTCCACGCCAGCTGGTTGACGCCAGAACCAGCTCAAGCAGCAGCAACGGAGCAGTGAGTAGCATGATCAGCAGCAGCAGAGCCCAGCCGGTTTGTTGCACCTCACGCGGCGACGCATGGTCGGCCGCCAGCCGCAGCACCGTAATGCGCAACCACTGAAACAAGCCGATATTGGCCAATGTGGCCAAGCCCATGACGGTAACGTAAAAACCAAAGTCATCCGGCGCCACCAGCCGACTGAACAGCCAAAGGCTGATAAAGGTCGCGCCCACACTTACAAGGCGGCTGAGCAGATAGAAAAGACTGTGCCGGATCAGCATATCTGCTTGTAGCACAGCTTGACAGCCCTGCCAGCCCACCGCTAGACCGGAACAGAGGCACGTCACAGAAAATGGGCATTTCCATCATCATGCCGGCTTATAACGCCGCCGCCACGCTCGACAGCGCCGTGCAATCGGTACTGGCGCAGAACCTGACTGAGTGGGAGCTCATCATCATCGATGATCACTCGGCTGATGACACCCTCACCCGTGCCCGCGCCTATACAGATTCACGCATCCGCGTGCTGCAAACCCCGGTCAATCAGGGCGCTGCTGCCGCGCGCCAGCTAGGTACGCAAGCCGCGTGCTATGACTGGCTCAATTATCTGGATGCGGATGACCGTTTAACGCCAAATGCCTTAGCCGCCTTGCTGCAAGCTGCGCAAAAAAATCCCCAAGCTGGGCTAGTCTATGCTGGGTATAGCCGGATCAATGCACAAGGTACGCGTTACGGCACCCGCCGCTTTCTGCACCGCTGGCCACGCCCGAGCGGCCATGTATTGCCCGCCTTCCTGCAGCAGAACCGGCTGGTGAATGGCGGACTGGCCTTAGCCCGGCGCGACCTAGTACTGCAATCGGGTGGCTGGCCGGTTGAGCTACGCACCAGCAGCGACTGGGCCTTGTGGTGCCTGCTGGCAGCGCTGGCACCCGTGCATTATGTTTCAGGCCTGATTGCGCTGGAATATCGTGAACTGCCCACCGGCATTACCCAAACCCGCCATACCGCGCTGGAGCATGTGATGCCAGCGATTGATTTTGTCTTTGCGCATCCCCTCATCCGCGCGCGGCTCACACCGCACCAGCTTGCCCGGTTACGCCAGCGCAAACTGGCCCAAGCCCAAACCCTTCTCGCAGCGCACGCTTTACGGCGGCAGCAATATCGGCCTGCATTCGCTCATTTAAAGGCCGCCCTGAAACAGGATTGGCGGCATAGCCCACGCGCACTGGCTCAATGCGCACTGGCAGGTCTTGATGGCTGGGTCTGAGTTTAAACGGGTACGCCTTGGCGGCCTTGCCACCCTGTGCGCCACGCGCCAGCAACTGGCCGCGCAAATGGTGGCTGATGCCAGGGCCAATCAGTCACGCGATCAGCTACCTAAACTGGTTTTTTCCAGCAACGGGCAAGGGCTGGCGCTCGCCAACCGCAACCCTGCTTACGGCGCTCTGATGCAGCGGGCTGATTATATTCATGCTGATGGGCAATCAGTGGTGCTGGCCTCACGCTGGCTGACCCGCACCCCGCTGCCGGAACGCATTGCCACGACCGATTTTTTTCATGACTCCGCGCTGGCCGCTAGCGCGGCTGGCCTGCGCTTTTATTTTCTGGGCGGGCCGGAGGAACATAACCAGCAGGTTGTCGAGGCGGTGCGCCAGCTCTACCCACAGCTGATTATCTGCGGACGCCATCACGACCGCTTCTCCCAGGCGCAGGAGCCCGCCATC
>Ga0255215_1000069_pt1 | contig 35051 bp, 30 predicted proteins | sample Miss_Law_RepC_8d_FD_183033 | JGI IMG/M metagenome (GOLD analysis project Ga0255215, IMG submission 183033) | Freshwater microbial communities from Mississippi River, Louisiana, United States - Miss_Law_RepC_8d | ecosystem: Environmental > Aquatic > Freshwater > River | place: USA: Louisiana... | reverse complement strand
CATCTTCCAAAATCACCCCGCCCCAGAATCTGGAGGCCGAGCAGGCCCTGCTGGGTGCCATTCTGGCCAATAACAAAGCCTATGAAAAGGTGGCCGAATATCTGCGCGCCGACCATTTTGCCGACCCTGTGCATGGCCGCATCTATAAAGCGATCGAGAACCTGCTGGAGCGCGGCATGCTGGCCAATGCCGTCACCCTCAAGCAGTATTTTGCGCAGGATGATGCGCTCAAGGCGGTCGGCGGCGCCGAATATCTGGCGCGCCTTGAAGCCAGCGTGGTGAGCTTTGTCAGCGTGGCCGATTACGGCCAGATGATTTTTGACAATTTCCTGCGCCGTGAGGTGATGGAGATTGGTACCGACCTTATCACGCAGGCGGCTAGCCCGGAGATTGATGAGAGCGCCAACGCTATCATCCATGAGGCTGAGCAAAAGCTGTTTAATCTGGCTAGCACCGGTCAGTCGCAGGGCGGCTTTGTTACCTTCATTGACTCGCTCAAGCTGGCGATTGATACCGCCGAGCAGGCCTTTAAGCGTGACTCGGGCCTGACTGGTGTGACCACCGGTTTTCGTGATCTTGATAAATTGCTCGGCGGTCTGCATCGCAGCGATCTCATCATTCTGGCGGCGCGTCCGTCCATGGGTAAGACCTCGCTGGCAACCAATATGGCGTTCAATGCAGCCAAGGCTTTCATGCGCTCGCATGGCAAGGAAGGTGGCCGCGTGGCTTTCTTCTCGCTTGAAATGAGCGCCGAGCAGCTGGCGCTGCGTATCCTTTCCGAACAGGCGGAAGTCTCGTCAGAAAAGATCCGCCGTGGTGATCTGCGTGAATCCGACTTCACCAAGTTCGTCACCCTCACGCAGGAGCTGCAGCAGATCCACCTGCATATTGACGAAACGCCGGGCCTGTCGGTGATGGCCATGCGTACGCGCGCGCGCCGCCTCAAGCGCACGCAGGGTCTAGACCTTATCATCATCGACTATTTGCAGCTCATGACCGGTTCGGCCAGCCGCCGCAACGAGGCCAACCGCGTGCAGGAAGTGTCGGAAATTACCCGCTCGCTCAAGGGTCTGGCCAAAGAGCTGAATGTGCCGATCATTGCGCTCTCGCAGCTCTCGCGTAAGGTGGAAGAGCGCGATGACAAGAAGCCCCAGCTCGCCGACTTGCGTGAATCCGGCTCCATTGAGCAGGACGCTGATATGGTCATGTTCATCTACCGCGAAGAATATTACCTGCGTCGCGGTGAGCCAGGCCGCCATGCCAATGAGACCGAAGAGAAATATAACGAGCGCTACCAGCAATGGCAGGAGCGTCTGGAAAAGATCTATAACGTGGCTGAGGTAATTGTGGCCAAGCAGCGTCACGGCCCCATCGGCTCGGTCAAGCTGTTCTTTGATGGCCAGTACACCAAGTTCAGCGATCTTGACCAGAACCATGCCAGCTATGGTGATGACGAGTAAACCAGCCCGGTCTGACCGGAGGGGATGATGACAGATCAACTAGACCCTCTGACCCAACTTTTGAGCCAAACCTTGGCCCAAGTGCCAGTGGCTGACCGTAACCGCGTGCTGGGGGCGCTGGTTGCCGCGCATTGGCAGCCTGCGCCGTGGAGCAATATGGCGCCCCAGATTATCGATACAGCCAAGGCCGATGTTGGTGTGGGCTTGGTGCCTTATTATGTAGAGCCCGGCTTAGAGGCCCAGGTGGTGCTGATGAAAGCCGCCGGGCTGGATAAATACCAGATCACTGGCGGATTCATGAATCTGGCGGCGGGCGGAGATGTCAGTGCAATCGCCGCTGCCGTGCGTGAAACGGGTGAGGAGCTGGTGGGCGCCAATGGCCGCTCGTTGCTCAAACCCGCAACTATTATCAAGCGCTTGGAAGGGCAGCTGCCGCTGGACTTCAACATCATCGCGGTGCGCGGGCAGCCGCGTGTGGTGGCGAGCTATGGCCTGCCACTCGTGCCGCAGGAGCTGCGCCAGATCGCACGTTATGCGCTTGATCTGCAGCAGATGCCGGGCCTGTCGGCCGCTCTGCGCAAAGCCACGCATGACGAGATTGACGGCGTGGCGGTGTTTAATTTATCGACCGTGCTGGCAACGCCCTCGCTGCTGCGTCATCCCGATCAGGCGAGCTTGTTTCGGCGCCTTCAGTCCAAGCTCACACCATGACCCGGCTGCAAGTTAATCATGCGGCGCTAGCCGCCAATTGGCAGTATCTGCGTGATCAAGCGCCCGGCGCCAGCTGCGCGGCGGTGGTGAAGGCCAATGGCTATGGCCTTGGCATTGCGCATATCGCGCCGCCCTTGTGGCAGGCCGGGTGCCGCACATTTTTTGTGGCACATGCCGAGGAAGGCGTAGCGCTGCGCCGGTTATTGCCGCAGGCAACCATCATTGTGTTACATGGCGTGCGTGCGCAAACGGCAGATGTGCTGGCGCAGTATGAGCTGATCCCGGCGCTGAAGTCGCATGATGATATCAGGCTCTGGCAAAAGCCGGGCTGGCTGCATGTCGATACCGGTATGAACCGGCTGGGCTTTGCGCCGGATGACCTGCCCGCCTACGATCAGGCGCTGGGCGTCATGAGTCACTTTGCCTGTTCGGATGAGCCCGTACATTTCATGAATGTGCAGCAGCTCAAGGCGTTTCGGGCGGTGCGTGCGCATTATGCCGGGCTGCCAGCCAGTTTGTGCAATTCGTCCGGCATCTTTTTAGGTCCGGCCAATCATTTTGACCTGCTGCGGCCGGGGGTGGCGCTCTATGGCGTCAACCCAACGCCCGAGCAGCCCAATCCCATGCAGCCGGTAGTGACGGTGCAGGTCCCTGTCTTGCAAACCCGCACCATTCAAGCGGGGGAGACCGTGGGCTATGGCGGGACATGGATGGCAGATCGCCCCACCAAGCTGGCTACTATTGAATGCGGCTATGCAGATGGTTTCCTGCGCGCGCTGTCAGGCCGGGGCATGGCGGCGGTGCAGGGCGTGAAGGTGCCTTTTGCCGGGCGCGTCTCGATGGATCTGATTATTCTGGATGTAACCGATGCACCGCCGGTCAAAGTCGGCGATGCGGTTGAGCTGATCGGTCCCACCATCAGCGTTGATGAGGTAGCGCAGGCGGCCGGCACCATCGGCTACGAAGTGCTGACCAGCCTCAAGCTGCGTGATTGAACCCTTATCCTGATCTTGTTCAGATCGGCTTCATTGCCATTTGCCGGACAGCGGTTGGCATATGAAAATCCTGATTTGCCGACAGGGCGCCGATATCGGTGGACCGGCCGCGTACGGCAGGCTCCAGCGTACACAAAATGCCGCCGGTGACCTGTTCCAGAAATTCTGGGGTCCGTGCGGCGGCGGGTGTTTTGTCAAAACGATCCTGTTCACTTGCCAATTGTGACGGTGTGACCAGCTTGACGGGGCGGCCATAAGGCTCACAACTGAAAAATTCGGCAACCTGCCCGTTATTGAGGCGCAGATTGAACACTGGGGCAATTTCAACAGTGTTGCCCTTGGTCTCAAAGTAGACACCGGCGCGGAAGGACGGCATTTCCTTACCATTGATAATCGTGCGCACATTAAAGGCCCGGCTGACACTGTCAGAGTCTTGCGTGACCATCAGCTGTGCATAGTGTGGCGCTTCAGGGATGGGAGATGTGCCAGTTGTTTTGATCTGGTGTGCACGCAGACCCGCTACAATATCTGCCTTCTCGCTCAAGGTCACGCCTGTTTCACCATCATAGCTAAGCAGGGCAACGGCACTGACCTGGCTGTCGCCTTTATGACGTAGAGCCACCACGAGTTCTTCGTTGAGCTCCCGCAGCCCGTGCTGCAATGGTGTGCCGGCATCAAAGCGCCCTTGCTGATTGCCGTATGCGCCGGGATAAGCCACCATGGTCTGTGTGCCTGCCATGAAAACGCTGCGCTTGAAAACAGCCATTTCTCCCTGAGCGCTCCCGTTCGTTGTTTCACCGTGGATCCGCAGAATTGCGCCGGCTGAGATAATGGCAAATGACGGATCGGTCTTTAAAGCGCGAACATCTGCAACTGTTGGCACGTTGAGTCCATGCTGGTCGGCCAGCTGCTTTTGCAATTGCAGAACATTGTTATCCAAAATCGCTGCTGGGCATTTATCATCAATAGTGATGATCACGTCGTCCGCGCGCTTTTCTACACGCCCGAGTGCAATGACCTTGTCAAACAGCGGCTCGCTGCGGGCAATGGGGTCTGCCAGCAGGTTCAGGGCGCTGGACAGGCGATTGAGATCACGTTGTGTCAATTCAACAGGCATATTTTCCTCACATGATTGGTTTGATTTGACCGGTACCGTTTGCCCTAACCCACTCAACCGTCGGGAGTAGGATTTGCTGGGCTTGAACGCCGTGTTGAGTCAGGTCGCGCACGAGCTGGGCAGCATTATGAAATTGCACAGCTGGCAAGCCGTTACGCTGGCTGGCTTCTACGTTTTTGATGCTGTCATCGATAAAGAGGGCCTCGCGCGCATCAAGGCCGTGGCGGTTTAACATGCTGATGGTTTTCTGGAAAATGCCGTCGTCCGGTTTGGCAATGCCCTGCTGACTGGACATGATGATCTCACGGAAGTTACGGTCAAAAACGCCGCCATGTGCACGGTTGACCCGCTCCCAGTTATCCTGGAGTACGTTTGTCAGTGCAAAAGTGGGGTAGCTTGTTGCCAGCCCATCGCGCAGGGCAAGGGTCTGTTCATTACGAAAGGCGTGGGTTTCTTCCGGGTGGTTGCCATAGGCAGCAATTAGCGCCCGATATTTTGGATAGACGCTAATTTTATCTGCATGGAGGGTGGTAAAATCCTGTTCCCAGATCTTGTTGGCCTCTGCATAGGGCATTCCCTTATCACCTAACGCATTCCAGGCCGGCGAGAAGGCATGAGTGCTCCACCATGTAGCTTGGGCTGGATTGGAGATGAGCTGGTTAAACAGGTCAGCCGGTCTCCAGCTGACCAGAACATTTCCCCAATCCCAGATAAGCGCTTTGATCGTCACTGTAACTACCCCGAAGTCATCTAGACGGCAAAGTAGGGAATGCATCTGCCCAGATCAATAGTATTACAGTTAATAGGGGGGTATGTGATTAACGCAGATCTGGGGCTGGCCGTTAATTATTTGAATCCAGACATTCTGACACACTGCAGGCTAACAAGCCGCTGATTGTGTTCGTAATAAACTGCTAAGCTGTTGGTGCCTTGGGCAATTGTAGCGGCGATCCGCTGCGGATGGCGCTCTTGATCGCCTTGCTGCGATACGGCCCATATATCGTGTAATTTTCCAGTGCGCTGACAGCTGGCTGTTGGCTGATAGGCGCAAGGGCGCCAATCGCGCGGCGGGCAAATTCCTTGCTGGTATCTGAGCTAGCCTCACGCAGCACATGACGGGCCGCGCGCAGGCGATATTTGTGTTTGATGCCGGGGCTACGCACCAGCTGGTTGAATACATTGGTGGCAGCAATCTGCATTAAGCCGTCAGACGCACCATGGCTGGCGCCACTCATGATATTGGCAGCAGTATAGAGGCGGCGTTTAGCCGGAATGTCCGGGTCTTGCAGAAGCAGGCCGACCCATTGTGCGGCGTTGGTGTGATGCGCGCTGGCGGAGCTGGTATTGTTATAGGTCATGCGCGCGGCGTCGAGCAGAATGGCTTTATCATTTTTGTAGGCGGGGGTGCCGGTTGCGCGTTCATAGGCGCTCACATAGGCTGGCCGCCATCCCATCAGTTTCCTCATGTACGGCGCAACACGCGCGGCAAGGTGGCGGAGGATTTTGGCTGGCTGCATGGCGGCGCTCCCGGTTGTTTTGAAAATCTGCCAGCAGGTTAGAAAACTTGCTGACCCTAAGTCAAAACAAAACCAAAACAAAAATGCTTTGTTGTGCGCTGCACCAGCTGACTTGCGCCAAACAACTTAACCTTTTTGCGCTGCCGGATTGGGAACTAGCGGCTGATTGGTACGGATCTTCTGTTCGATTTCGTTAATGGTGGCCAGTAGCGATGCGGCGCGGTCGGCGCTGGTGGGGTGGCTGCTGGCATAGCGAATGGCACGCGGGTCCTGCTCGGCAATCCGGCGCGCAACGCGCGGCCCGGCGTAGAGGTCATAACCGCTATTGGCCAGAATATAGAGGCCGACATAATCAGCTTCGCGTTCAAAGGCCTGCGAGTAATTCATTTGCGCAACGCCAGCGCCGGCTTGTGCAATCTGGCCGCCCATATTGCCGCCGCCAAGGCTGCCGATGATGGCTTCAATGCCAAGGCCAACCAGGGCGCCGGTCATGGCGTTTTGCTGGGTCTTGCCGACATGGCTGAGCAGATTGTGTGACAATTCATGCGCAATGACAAAAGCCAGATCATCGTCGTTGGTGACATCCTGCATCAGGCGGCGTTCCACATGCATGGTGTCGCCATCGGCAAAAGCGTTCCACTGGTTATTATCATCAAGGCTTACATTAAAGGCGCAGGCCGGGACGACATGATAAGTGGCCTCAATGCGCTGGCGGCCACGCAGGGCGGTCAGCTCCAGCGGCTGGCCGGTACGGGTGAGGTTACCCGCTTCACGGCTGAGATAGACAAAACCCTGTTTGCCGCCCATCACGGCGCGGCCATTCATGGCCATGATGCGGTCACCCGGCGCCAGCGGCGGTGCGGCGTTCAGCACTTCAGGCGGGCCTTGGTCGCGCGTGCCAATGCTCACCGGATAGGCGCTCATCTGCTGGTTCTGGCAATAATTGTTGGCGGCAATCAAAATGCGTTCGGCCACTGCCACCAGCCGCTGCGGCGCAGGAAACTGGGTAGAAAAAGAGGCTGGCGCGCGCTGGGCGTAGCGCTCACGCTTGCTGGCGCTGACCATCTGCTCCTGATGGGCGGCTTCCTGCGCTACGGCATCGGGCGCTGCAACGGTATAGTTGGTGCTGGGGGTGGCGCAGCCGCCTAACAGCAGCAGGGCGGCAAAAGCGGGGAATAGGCGCATGGTCACTCCGTCAGCAGGTCAGGCGGGGATATATACCCGGGCAAATCAGAATATGGCAAATTCTGTCAGGCAGTGTATAAAACTTCCCATGAATTTTGTAGCCGCAATCGGTCGCACGTTCCTTGGTTTTCTTACCGTCACCGGACAGTTTGCCCTGTTCACGGGTGGAGCGGTCAGCCATTGCCTGCGTCCTCCCATTTACCTGCGCTTGTTGCTGCGCCAGATGATTGATATTGGCTATTATTCTCTGCCGGTGGTGGGGATGACCACCCTGTTTGCCGGGATGGTGCTGGCGCTGCAGAGCTATACCGGTTTTGCTCGCTTTAATGCCGAAGGCGCTGTAGCTAATGTTGTGGTGCTGTCCATTACCCGTGAGCTGGGGCCGGTGATGGCCGGGCTGATGGTGGCGGGCCGCGTGGGTGCGGCCATGGCGGCTGAGCTGGGCACCATGCGTGTGACCGAGCAGATTGACGCACTCACCACGCTGTCCACCAATCCCTACAAATACCTGATCGCCCCGCGCGTCTGGGCGGCCACGCTTATGCTGCCGGTTTTGGTGCTGATCGGCGATATCATTGGCGTTTATGGCGGTTATGTCGTTGGCGTTTATCGTCTGGGCTTTAATTCGGCCAATTATGTCACCCAGTCCTGGGAGTTCTTACAATATATGGACGTGGTGTCCGGTTTGGTGAAGGCGGCGGTGTTTGGCTTCATCATCGCGCTGATGGGCTGCTATCACGGCTTTAATTCTGACCGTGGCGCGGCTGGTGTGGGCAAGGCGACCACCAATGCCGTGGTCAGCGCATCCATCCTCATCCTCGTGTTCAACTATCTGCTGACGGGGATTTTCTTTGCCGACTGACGTTAAAATCGCCCTGCAGGGCGTGCATAAAAGCTTTGGCCCCAAGCAAGTGCTGCGCGGGGTGGACCTTGAAGTGCGCAAGGCTGAATCGCTGGTCGTCATCGGCGGGTCAGGCACGGGTAAGTCGGTCCTGATCAAAAACATTCTTGGTCTCATGCAGCCAGAGCAGGGCAAGATTTTTGTCGATGGACAGGAGACCACCCATCTGCGCGGCTCGGCCCGGGCTGAGGCGGTTGCCAAATGCGGCATGCTGTTTCAGGGCGCGGCGCTGTTTGACAGCCTGACCGTGTGGGAGAATGTGGCATTCGGCCTTATTCAAGGTCACAGGATGAACCGCGCTCAGGCCCGCGAAATTGCATTGGAAAAACTGGGGCAGGTGGGCCTCGCGCCTGAAGTGGGCTATCTGCTGCCGGCCGAGCTGTCGGGCGGTATGCAAAAGCGTGTGGGTCTGGCCCGCGCCATTGCCGCCCAGCCGCAGATCATCTTCTTTGATGAACCAACCACCGGGCTTGACCCCATCATGTCCGACGTCATCAACAATCTGATTATCAAATGCGTGCGCCAGATTGGCGCCACAGCGCTCACCATCACGCATGACATGGCCTCGGTGCGCAAGATAGCCGACCGTGTGGCCATGCTGCACGAAGGCCGCATTGTCTGGTGCGGGCCGGTGAGCGAGATGGATCATAGCGGCAACCCCTATGTTGACCAGTTCATCCATGGCCGGGCCGACGGCCCCATCCAGATGCAGGTGCGGGCGGGGTAAGCCGCTCGCTCAGCCTCGATTCATGTATTACAGTGTAATACACTGTATGACATCTTTTCCCGGGAGGGCGGCATGCTGACGCTCAGGCTTTCGGCTGATATGGAAAAGCGACTAACCCGGATTGCGCGCCTCACGCATCGCACACGCTCCGATTTTGTGCGCGGTGTGCTTGAAGCCTATATCGAAAAGTATGAGCGGTTGATTGCCGAGACTGATCTGGAGCAGCAGGAGATTCCGGATTTTCGTGTTGTTGATGCTCATTTGGGTTTGGGGCCTCAGCCGTCTAAGAGATCAAGTCGTATCAAGAGCCGGACCAAGGCTCATACCAAAACGGCATAAGTCAGCCTGACACGGCATTTCACATATAGCGGCTTTATAGTCATGCTTTCTCCATAACCAAGGAGAGAAACATGACCGAGCAAAACATCCGCCGCATCGATATTTTCCGCCATGGCCAGAGCGAGGCTAATGCGGGCCTTGCCGTGAATGATCCGTTCAGTGTGTCGCTGACGCCGCTTGGGCAAGCGCAGGCCCGGGCCATTAGCCAGCGCTTTAATGCACTGAATCCCCCGCAATTGATTGTGACCTCTTCCATGCTGCGCACGCAGCAGACGGCAGCGCCAACCTGTGCGCGCTTCCCGTCAGCCGCGCGGGAAGAATGGCCGATGCACGAGATCACCTATCTGGAGCCCACCCGGCATGCCGGCACCACCTTTGATGAGCGCGAACCCGCCAAGAAGGAATATTGGCAGCGGCTCGACCCCGCCTATGTCGATGGCCCCAATGCCGAATCCTTCAACCAGTTCATCGCGCGGGTTGATGATATGGCCGAGCGGTTACGGGCTGTGCCGCATGACTATAGCGTGGTGTTTAGCCATGGCTTTGTCATGCGGGCCTTATGGCAGCGTCTGGCGCATCCACATCTGTCGGGCGCGGCGCTGATGCTGGCAGTTAAAAGCAAGCGGATTACCGGCGATTTGCCGAATGCGGCGTGTCTGTCTTTGGCTGTGCAGGATGGTCAGATCCATCTGGTACCGCACTGGAGCCAGCTGCCAAAATGTGCTTAAGTTGCGCCAACCGGAGGAGGCGCTGATGCTGGATTTGATTGAGGTTGCTGACTTTGTGGCCTTGGCTGAGGCGCGCTCCTTCTCACGCGCGGCGCAGCTCCGCCACATTACCCAGCCTGCCTTCTCGCGCCGCATTCAGCAGCTGGAGCAGCGCCTGAAAGTTGTATTGGTAGATCGTAGCCGTACCCCGTTGGCGCTCACGCCAGCGGGGCAGCGCTTTTTACAGCATGCACAAGCACTGCTGGCTGGTGCGTCGGGGGCCGAGCAGGATATGCACCAGTTGGCCACTCATCTGCCCGATGCGCTGCATATCGAAACCGGGCGGTCACTGGCCAATAGTTTCTTTCCGCTGTGGTATCGTGGTCTGCAGCGTCAGGTGAAGGGGCTCAGTTTTCGGCTCACGCATGCACGTAGCCGCCGCTCGCTGGATAATCTGCGCGCTGGCCTGACTGACTTTGCCATTCAGGGCATGGTGCCGGGCTTTGACCGGCAGGAAGATTACAGCGGGATCGAGCGCACGGTGATCGGCCATGACCGCCTGCTGTTCGTCAAAGCGGCCAGTGCGGGCAAGGATAGCACGTCGCTCATTACGCACCGGCCCGATTCTTACCTGCATGCCTGCTTTGAGAAGATGGTGCCTGCCGCGCGCCGGGCGCGTATGAAGCTGGTGTTTGAAGGCCCGGCCAGCGAGTTTATCCGCAGCATGGTGCTGGCTGGTTTTGGCGCGGCGCTGCTGCAGGAAAGCCTGATCGCTGATGATCTAAAGGATGGCTACATCATTCCGGCGCAGCCCGGGATCAAGCCGCTGCCGCTTGAGATCATGCTGCTGCGCGCAGCTGGTAAACATGGCGCCAAGGCCGAGGCGGTGTGGCGGGCGGTAAGTTAAATCTGGGCGCTAAATCGGTGCGCGATAGCGCCTTGAACAAATAGAGAACATCGGTTAGTCTTGGCAGACTATGGCTAAAGCAACGTCACACTTTGTCTGTCAGTCCTGCGGTTCTGCCTATCCTAAATGGGCGGGCAAGTGCGAGGCGTGTGGCGGCTGGAATTGTCTGGTGGAGGAAGCCATTGCTGGCGCTGATGCGCCCAAGGGCTATGGCCTAGCCAAGAGTAATGCCAAGCCCAGCAAGGTCGACTTTACCGGGCTGACCGGGCATGAAAAGCCCGCGCCGCGCCGCGTGAGCGGTATCGGCGAATTTGACCGTGTGACGGGCGGTGGCTTGGTGCCCGGCTCGGTTTTGCTGGTGGGCGGTGATCCGGGTATCGGCAAGTCCACCATTTTGCTGCAGACGGCGTGTAGGCTCGCGGCAGGCCATGCGCCTGACTATGCGCTTGATAGCCAATCTTCTTCTAGTCATCCCCGCGCAGGCGGGGATCCATCGGGTAATAGCCCGGTCGGTAAAATGGATTCCCGCTTTCGCGGGAATGACAAAGGTAGTAGCCAGACTAAAACGGCCTCAAGTAGCGAAGCGGTAGGCCAGACTAAAACGGCCTCAAGTAGCGAAGCGGTAGGCCAGACTAAAGTCGCCTATATCTCTGGTGAAGAAGCGGTGGATCAGGTGCGGTTGCGCGCCGCGCGTTTAGGGCTGGCTGATGCGCCAGTGCAGCTGGCCTCTGCCACCTCCGTGCGTGATATTATCGGCGCGCTTGAGCAGCACCCGGTTGATCTCGTCATCATCGATTCCATCCAGACCATGTTTGTTGACACGCTCGACAGCGCGCCCGGCACCGTGGCGCAGGTCCGGGCCTGCGCGCATGAGCTGATCCGCTTGGCTAAAAAGCGCAATATCACGGTCATTCTGGTGGGGCATGTCACCAAGGAAGGCACCATTGCCGGGCCGCGTGTGCTTGAGCATATGGTGGATGCCGTTTTGTACTTTGAAGGCGAGCGCGGTCATCACTTCCGTATTCTGCGGGCGGTGAAAAACCGTTTCGGCCCGACCGATGAAATTGGCGTGTTCGAGATGACCGAGCGCGGGCTGGAAGAAGTCACCAATCCATCGGCTCTGTTTCTGGCTGAGCGCAAGGGTGATGTGTCTGGCGCCGTCGTCTATGCCGGGATCGAAGGCACGCGCCCGGTGCTGGTTGAAATTCAGGCGCTGGTGGCGCCGTCAGCCTTGGGTACGCCGCGTCGCGCCGTGGTGGGCTGGGATAGCGCGCGTCTTTCCATGATTTTGGCGGTGCTGGAGGCGCGCTGTGGCGTGGCCTTTGGCATGAACGATATTTACCTCAATGTGGCTGGCGGTCTGCGCATCTCTGAGCCAGCGGCTGATCTTGCGGTGGCGGCTGCGTTGCTGTCCGCATTGTCGGGTGAGCCCGCGCCGGCTGACGCCGTGTTCTTTGGTGAGATTGGCCTGGCCGGTGAAGTACGCAATATCAGTCAGGCTGAGCCGCGTTTGAAGGAAGCCGCCAAGCTGGGCTTTGCCCGCGCCTATACACCTCAGGCGCGCGGCAAGAGTGGCAGCACCGCCGGGCTCAAGCGTACCGAGATCAACCAGCTGGTTGATCTGCTCCCCCTGTTTGCCAATGAAACGCGCGGTGAGCAGCCCCGCCGTCGTGCGGCTGGCTGATGTCGTGCGCTTGGGTATAAGGTTGCGCGCATGAAAATGAAGCGTAACTCAGAGCTGCCCAGCAAAATATGCCCCGTTTGTCATCGCCCGTTTAGCTGGCGCAAGAAGTGGGAAAAGGTCTGGGCCGAGGTTGTCTATTGCTCGGATGGCTGCCGGAAGCGCAAGTCTAAAACGGCTCATATGCAGACTATCTAGTCTAGAGCTTGTCCTGCGATAATAGCTCTAAAAGCTCGGTCGCTTTGGCTGTGATGGCCGTCCGTTTATTCGGGCTCATTTTGCGCAACGTTGCATAAGTATATGCCAGCCTGGGGTTGCCCGCCAATTTCTGCTCATGCGTGTCAATAAAATGCCAATAGAGCGCATTAAACGGGCAGGCATCGGCCTCTAAGGTGTGCTGCGGGTTGAAGCGGCAGCCCTGACAATAATTGCTCATTTTATTGATGTACTTGCCGCTTGCCGCGTAGGGCTTGCTCGCCATCAATCCGCCGTCACCAAATAGCGCCATGCCAAGTGTGTTGGGCATTTCAACCCATTCAAAGGCATCGGCATACACGGCCAAATACCATTCTTGAACCGCCTTCACGTCAAGCCCCGCCAGTAAGGCAAAATTGCCGGTTAGCATGAGGCGTTGAATGTGGTGAGAATAAGCGTAGGTCTTTGTGTGCTCAACCGCGCCGCGCAGGCAATTCATCTGCGTAGCGCCGCCCCAGTAAAGAGCAGGGAGTGGCCGCTCAGCAGCCAGGAAATTGCGCTGCCCGTAATCAGGCATATAGGTCCAGTAGATGCCGCGCACATATTCCCGCCAGCCTAATATCTGCCGGATGAAGCCTTCTACCGAATTCAGTGGGGCTAAACCCTGCTCATACGCCTCTTGTGCGCGCTGGCAAACTTCAAGCGGTTGCAACAGGCCAATATTGAGGTAAGCAGACAGCAGAGAGTGATAGAGATAAGGCTGATTATTCAGCATGGCATCCTGATAGGTGCCAAAGTATGCCAGTAAATGCTTGATGAAAAAATCCAGATCTTCCAGGGCGCCATGACGCGTTGTGCCGTAAGTAAAAGGCTCAAGTGTGCCAAAATGATGGCTAAAACGCGCGCGGACCAGTGCCAATACGTCCTGTGTGATTGCATCTGCCGCCCGCTTTGGGCGCTGTGGAATCAAAAGCTCGCTTGGTGGCGCGGCACGATTATCCGCATCAAAATTCCACCGACCGCCAAAAGGCTCGCCAGCATCATCCATCAGGATATGATGCTGGCGCCGCATATCGCGGTAGAAGAATTCCATCCGCAGTTGTTTCTTGCCGCGCGCCCATGCGGCAAAGGCGGCACGCGTGCAGAGAAAGCGGGTGTCCTCAACGATCTCAAGCGGTATCGGTAGATCTTCTCGTAGAGCGAGCAGCATCTGTTCCACGCGATATTCGCTGGGCGCGGTAACACATATACTGTCAGGCTTGAGTTCGTTAACGGCCCGTTTGATCTCGCCTATAAAATTTCCGGTATTTTCAGAATCATCAAGCTTGATGTAGCGCACATGAAATCCGCTATCTTGTAACGAGCGGGCAAAATGGCGCATGGCCGAGAAGATCAGGGCAATCTTTTGGGGGTGATGCGGCACATAACTTGCCTCCTCCATCACTTCGCACATCAGGATGGTGTCATGGTCGCGGTCAGCTTGCGTGAGTACCGGCAGGCTTTCGGTTAATTGATCACCCAGAATGAGACGCAAAGTACCCGGCATGATGAACCCAGTGGATTAAAGCAGTGACGAGCTCACGTGTAGAGCTGACTAACAAATAGGATTTATTCATGCTAAACAACTGGCGGGATGGCAAGATGCGTATATTAATTATCGAAGATGACCCGCGTGTAAGCGGCTTTATCAGCAAAGGCCTGAAGGAGCAGGGCTATACGGTTGATAGCGCCCAAAATGGGCGGGATGGCCTGTTTCTGGCGACGACTGAAAAATATGATGCAGCCATCATAGACCGTATGGTGCCGGAGCCTGATGGGCTCACCATCTTGCGGGCCATGCGCGCTTCGGGCAATCAGACCCCGGTTTTGATTCTCAGTGCGCTGGCCAGTGTGGATGACCGGGTGACCGGGCTGCGCGCTGGTGGTGACGATTATCTGGTCAAGCCCTTCGCCTTTGCCGAGTTGCTCGCGCGTATAGAAATTTTAGCACGCCGCAAACCGGTGGTGGAGGCGGGCCCGGCGCGGCTTGCCGCCGGTGATCTGGAGCTTAATCTACTGACGCGCAAAGCCAGCCGTGCTGGCCAGCAGATTGAGCTTCAAGCGCGTGAATATGCGCTGCTGGAATATCTGCTGCGCCATAAGGGGCAGGTGGTGACGCGAACCATGTTGCTGGAAAATGTCTGGGACTATAATTTTGATCCGCAGACCAACGTGATTGATGTGCATATCAGCCGCCTGCGCAGCAAAATTGACAAGGGCTTCTCAACCACACTCCTCAAGACGGTGCGTGGGGCGGGCTATATCATCGAGGATTAGTCTATGCTCAACGGCTATTTGCGCAGTTCCAGTTTTAAGATGGCGCTCTTGTTTACGCTGTTGCTCTGTGCTGCCGGTGCAGCGCTGGGCTATATCAACTTTCGCCTCAATCAGCAGCAGTTTCTGGAAAGCGCTGAGCGCCAGATCAATGCTGAAATTCGCGTGCTGCAGATGGCCCAGCGCAGCGGCCAGTTACAGGCAGAGATTGCACTTTCGACCCAGAAGTCAGATGTGCTGGTTTTGTTGACCGATAAGCAAAACCACTATCTGGCTGGCAATCTCACCAGCGACCCGGAAAATGTGCAGGTTCTGCGTGAGGGGACATTGGGGTTCACCCGGCCTGATCAGCACACATACGCGGCGCGCATACACACGTTTGATGATGGTCGGCGCTTGCTGGTGGGGCTCGATATTACAGCAGCCAGTAAAGAATATTTGATGTTACAGCGCTTGGGGGTCATCAGCTTGATCCTGATGGCGATTGTGATTGCTACCAGCTTTCTCATCAGCACGTTTGTGGTCAGCCGCACTAACCGCATCGCCAATACCGCCCGTCAGATGATGGAAACGGGTGATTTGTCCCGCCGGATTGAGATTGATTCCGGCTGGGATGATCTAAGTAACATGTCGCATGTACTCAATCTGTTTCTGGCGCGGTTGGAAGAGTTGGTGCACGGCGTCCGGCAGGTGTCCGATAATATTGCGCACGATCTGCGCACACCGCTCACCCGCTTGCGTAATGATCTGGAGCGCTTGCGTTTAGATGCCACCGGACGGGATGATCTGCAAAACCGCATTGACGAGATGATCGCCGATACAGACGGGCTGCTCGGGGGTTTTGCTGCCTTGCTGCGTATCAGCCGACTTGAAACAATTGCACAGACTGCCGTGCCCAGTGCGTTTGATCTGGCGGATGTGCTGCGGGATGTCTGCGAATTATATGAGCCGTTGGCAGAGGCTAAGGAACTGCGCTGGCAGCCTCAATTGGCCCCCGCGCCAATGAAGGGCGACCGGGATCTGGTATTCCAGATTTTTGCCAATCTGCTCGATAACGCCATTAAATATACACCAGCCGGTGGTGATATTCGCATTGCCTGCGGCGTACAGGATGGCCGTGTTGTGGCGCAGGTGGCAGATACAGGGCCCGGCATTCCTGCCGCCGAGCGCGAGCGGGTGTTTGAGCGCTTTTACCGGCTGGAGGGCAGCCGTACCAGCCCCGGCAGTGGCCTTGGGTTAGCTTTGGTGCGTGCGGCAGTCTATGCACAGCAAGGTCAGATCGAGCTGATGGATGCTGCGCCGGGCCTGGACGTAATAGTGAGTTTCACCCCGGCGGCTTGATTACAAATTTGTAATGAAACATTGATGGCGGCGTAAAATATCCGGCCTTATATTGTGGGCGGAGATTATCATGCAAATTGCCGTCATTGGATCAGGAATATCAGGCTTGGGCGCTGCACTGCTGTTGTCCGCGCAGCATGAGGTTACTGTTTTTGAGCGTAACGATTATGTGGGTGGCCATAGCCGCACCATTGAGGTGGGGGATAGCAAGCAGCCGGTTGATACGGGCTTTATCGTATTTAATGAGCGCAACTATCCACATCTGACCGGCATGTTCAAATATCTGAATGTACCCGTGCAGAAGAGCGATATGTCATTTGGTGCCAGCATCGGGAATGGCTGGCTGGAATATTCCAGCAAGGGCCTGCTGGGGCAAAAGCGCAACTGGCTGCGCCCGGCTTATTGGCGCATGCTGCTGGATATTTTGCGGTTTAACCGGCAAGCCGCGCGATATATCGATGCCCCGCCCCATGTCACCCTTGGTCAGGTGATAGCTGATCTGCGGCTGGGTGTCTGGTTCCGTGACTATTATTTGCTGGCGATGGGGGCGGCAATCTGGAGCTGCTCGGTGCAAACCATGCTGGCCTATCCGGCGTGCAGCTTTCTGCGCTTCTTTAAAAATCATGGGCTGCTTACGGTAAATGACCAGCCGCAATGGTACACCGTGACGGGTGGCAGCCGTGCTTATGTTCAGTTGCTGCGTGCGCGTCTTGCCAGCCATATTCGCACACAAACACCCATTGCCAAAATCGTACGGCAGGTACAGGGCGTTGAGCTGACCGATGCGGCTGGGCATACCTATCAGTTCGATCAGGTCGTCATTGCGGCTCACGCCAATGAGGCCTTGGCCATGCTGGATTCCCCCACCACTGCCGAGCGTGAGGTTTTGGGTAGTTTTCAGTTTCAGCCTAATGATGTGGTTGTGCATAACGACCGCAGCTTTATGCCGCGCATTCGGGCCTGCTGGGCCAGCTGGATTTATCTGACTGAGGGGCAGCGCGATGAACGGTCCGTTGTTTCCCTGACGTATTGGATGAATCTGCTGCAGGGGATACCGGATAAGCTCCCGATTTACATTACGCTTAACCCTGGACGGCCGCCGGCCGCCAGGCGTGTCTATGATCATCATGTGTTCTCGCATCCGGTTTTCACCACAGCTACACTCACAGCCCAGCAGCGGCTGGCTGAAATTCAGGGGGTAGACAGAATCTGGTATGCTGGCGCGTGGCAGCGCTATGGTTTTCATGAGGATGGGCTGCTCAGCGCTGTTAACGTTGCCGCTAAAATGGGAATTACGCCGCCATGGGCCTAGCTGTGCCGCATATCCTGCGCGGGCAGGTCATGCACAAGCGGTTGTGGCCGCGGCTTAATCAATTCACTTATAGTATATATTATCTGGTTTTGCCCCTCAGCCAGATAGAGCAGATCAATGACGGCTGGCGCTGTGGCCATAATCGTGGAGCACTTGTCAGTTTTTATGACCGTGACCACGGCCCGCGCGACGGGACATCATTAGACAACTGGATGCGCCATATTCTGGCGGAGCAGAATATCGCTTCTGCAGATGGTGAGATCGTGCTGATCACCATGCCGCGCGTGTTGGGCTATGTGTTTAATCCGGTCAGCTTTTGGTTGTGTCATGATAAAGCAGGCAATCTCAGGGCCGTTTTATGTGAAGTAAATAACACCTTTGGTCAAACACATTTATATCTATGCGCTCATGCTGATGCGCGCCCCTTAAGTGCTGATGATGTGCCTGAAGCCCGCAAGCTGTTCCATGTCTCGCCGTTTTTGACACGTGATGGCAGATATACCTTCAGATTCGCTGTAACCGAGCGGTCCTGCGGTGTGTGGATTGATTATTATAATCCAGATGGCCGGGCGCAGTTGCTGACGGCACTCACGGGCCGGTTAGAGCCACTCACGCGCGCGAGCCTCAGCCGTGCGTTTTGGCAAACACCTCTGGTTGGGCTGCGTGCAATTTTTCTTATTCACTGGCAGGCCCTTAAGCTGGTGGCTAAGCGCATCAAATATGTGCCGAAACCTGCACAGCTTTCGCAGCGCCTGACCCGAACATTAAATAAATTTAATGCTCCTGAAACTGGTTCTGAAGGCGGCAGCCACTAATTTGCTTACGGGAGAATAGTGCCATGTTGTTAGATCAGTGGATTAGTCACAAGTTTTTGCGCCAGCTTGAAAAAATCGAGTTCGGGGCGATTACCGTCACCGACCCTGACGGGCGGACCCATGCCTTTGCAGGTCGGCAGAGCGGGCCGACAGCAGATCTGCAGCTTCATCAGTGGAGCGTTATTCGCACACTGCTCACCAAGGCTGATACTGGCTTTGCGCAGGATTATCAGCGTGGCCTGTGGGATAGTGCCGACCTCATTGCGCTTACCAGTTTTGCCATGCTCAACGAAGCGGCTCTGGCCAGTTATGTTGATGGCAGCCCGTTCTGGGAGTGGCTGCTCAATCTTGGCTATCGTTTGCAGGCCAATACCCTGAAGGGCAGCCGGCGCAATATTCAGGCCCATTATGATCTGGGTAATGACTTTTATAAACTATGGCTAGATCCGAGCATGACATATTCATCGGCGATCTATCAAGATGGCGCGGCGCAGCTGCCTTTAGAACAAGCGCAGCACCTTAAATATGACCGTATTCTCGAGCAACTAAACGCGTCATCTGGCCGTCTGCTTGAAGTTGGGTGCGGTTGGGGTGGCTTTGCGGCCCGCGCGCTTGATAAGCATGATTACCAGATCAAAGGCATTACGTTGTCGGATGAGCAGCACGCCTATGCGAATGACCGCCTGAAGCAGAGTGCTAACATCGTGCTGGAAGATTATCGCCATCAGCAGGGTGTGTATGACCGTATCGTTTCTATCGAAATGTTTGAAGCGGTCGGCGAAAAGTTCTGGCCGGTTTATTTCAGTAAGCTTGCCAGCCTGCTGAAGTCTGACGGCAAAGCCGTGGTGCAGACCATTACCATGGCCGATGACCGCTTCGAGAAGTACCGGAAAGGCACGGACATGATCCGCAGCTATATTTTTCCGGGTGGCATGTTGCCCAGCCCTGCGCGCTTCAGGTTAGAGGCGGCGGCGGCTGGTCTGGTCACCACGAATGAATATCACTTTGGTGAAAGCTATGCGCGCACACTTGAGCAGTGGCTGCATAACTTTGACGCGCGCCTGTCGGAGATCAAGGCGCTGGGCTATGATAATGGCTTCATCCGGCTGTGGCGTCTGTATCTGGCGGTCTGCGTCTCCGGCTTTAGAACGGGGCGCACTAGCGTCATGCAGATCAATTTGCAACATGCGTAAGTTGGCGCTGGCTCTTTTCCTGGCATTCAGCGCCTGCCCGGCTGCAGCAGAAACACATTTGCCGTCTGAACTGGTGGGCTATATGCCTAGCCCGCAGCCATTGGTATCGGCCCGCTTTAGTTTTTTGATGTGGGATGTGTATGATGCCACGCTTTATACGCCAGCCGGGCAGAAGCAGGTAGCCCCGCCCTTTGCCTTGAGTCTGACCTATCTCATGGATCTGTCAGGGCGGGAAATTGCCAATCACTCCATCAAGGAAATACGCCGCGAGAATCCGATCAGTGAAATCACGCTGGCCCAATGGCATAGCCAGCTGCAGGCGATCATTCCTGATGTAGCGGAAGGTGATACGCTTACCGGCGTTGTGGGCGAGAATCTGTCCACGCATTTCTACAAGAATGGCAGCAAGATCGGCGTGATATCTGATCCCGCCTTCACAACTGCATTTTTCAATATCTGGCTTGGCCGTAACAGTACCGACCAGGTTCTGCGTAATAAACTCATGACTATCAGTGAAACAGGAGAATTGCCATGCGTACAAAATTTCTGCAATTAACCAGCCTTGTCCTCATGCTGACAGGTTGCTCGGGCGACCGTCTGCAGGATTATAAGGACACCAAGCCGGAGATGGTGTTTGAATCCTTCTTTAATGGCCCGGTAAAGGCGCAAGGGCTGGTGCAGAACCGGCAGGGGCATGTCATTCGCCGTTTTGATATTGATATGAGCGGCAGCTGGAATGGCAGCACCGGCACGCTCGACGAAAACTTCACCTATTATGATGGGGAGAAGGAATATCGTCAGTGGAATGTGCGTAAAAACGCGGATGGTACCTATACAGGCACAGCCAACAGTATTATCGGCGAAGCGCATGGCGAGGCGCTGGGGAGCGCCATCCGCTGGAAATACACCATGGCCGTTAAAGTTGATGGGGCTACCTACAATATCAATTTTGATGACTGGATGTTCATGATGAATGATGGCACCATTCTGAACCGCTCTTACATGTCCAAGTTTGGTGTAAGTGTGGGCGAGGTCACAGTTGTGATGCGGAAGCTGTAATGCCGTCATTTGCGGGTAAGACAATCTGGATCATTGGTGCCAGTCAGGGTATCGGGCGTGCGCTTGCGTCTGCTCTTGCTGCGCAGGGCGCACGGCTGATTCTCTCTGCCCGCAATGCACAGGCGCTTACCCAACTGAACGCCGAGCTTGGCGGCGGGCATACGCTTCTTCCGCTAGATGTCAGTGTGCCAAATGCAATTGCCGCGGCGCTGGAGCAGCTTGGCGCGCAATTGCCCGACATCGCCATTTTCATGGCGGGCGTTTATACGCCCATGAAGCTGGATGCGCTTGATCTGGCCCGCACGGCCGAGATTGTCTCCACCAATCTGACCGCAGTTATTATGTTCGTGGGCCAATTGTTTCCGCGCTTCAAGCAGCGCGGGCAGGGGCATATTGTGCTATGCGGCAGTATTGCCGGTTATACTGGTCTGCCCAACGGCCAGCCTTATAGCGCGACTAAAGCTGGCGTGAATAATCTGGCCGAAAGTCTGGCCGCCGAAGCAGCAGGCACGAATGTGAAGGTGCAGCTGATCTGCCCGGGTTTTGTCGATACGCAAATGACCCGGCAGAATGATTTTCATATGCCAGCTCGCCTAACCCCCGCCGCCGCCGCGCAGGAGATTGTAAAGGGGCTGGCGTCTAACAGTTTTGAAATCCACTTCCCGCGCCGCATGACTTGGCCCGCGAAGTTGCTGCGCTTGCTCCCTTACAGCTTGGCCTTGCCTTTGCTGCGGCGGATTTAAGGACAGCAGGTTTATTAACTGGAGAATATGTTAAGAGACGGGTGAGTTAGCTGCTTCAGGGAAAATGGTGCGGGACCGGAGACTGACGAAACCGCTATCAAGTTCGTGAATCCCTGTTTATCAGGGAAAATACAGGGAATTTGGTAGCCTTCAACCCACTAATCCCGAACTATAGATGCTGCATGCTCCTGTTGTGACTAAATATTCTGGCTTCACCATGAAAATGAGGTCGAAAAATAACAGGGAATTATTTTTGGGTATCAGGGAATTTTACCCTTCATATCAGAGAAACATCCTCACCACATCAGGATCCCGGCCCGAGCGACTGCGCGAGTGTTTACCAGTACAACTGAAGCCCAGTAAGCTAAGGCTGCGCGGTAAACTGCCATGCAAAAGCAAGGCGGCTGTAATTGGTGTACGGCGGCCCGATTATAGTCCCACCGCGTCAATTGGCACACAGCTAGAGCTGGATCGGACAATAAAAAAACAGCCCAGCTGATCTAGCGTCTTATGAGGCCCGGCTGCTGAGCCAACCGCTGCCCTTGGCGCAAAAGCCTGACGGCGAGTTACAGAAAAGTGAACTTGCGCCGCGTGCATTGTTGTTCAGCCCCGAGACTTCGCGGTGCTGGCTTGAGTACCACGATTATATTGAGCAACGCATGGGTAAGGGTAGCGATCTTGAAACTGTGTGGGGGCTTGCTGCCAAGATTGCGGAGCACGCTGGACGACTGGCAGCAGTTCTTAGCTTTGTTGAAAATCAGTGTACGCTAGAAATTTATAGGGGGGACATCCTTATCGCTAGCCGCTACGATAAACTAGTCATAAACATCCTTGCTTCACTCCATCTTGTCGTGGCAATTTACTAGATCTGGCTTTGAGTCCAGACCTTGGGCTGCTAGAAGACCCACTTAAGGCTTCCGGGCAATCAACCGAATCAGCTGTGCCTGAAAGTATTTGCGCCCGCCACGTTCGGCTGACTCGTATTGTTCATGGTCGCGGATATCAAACTCATTTTGCCAGCCGCTGTAGAGTCGATTTAACTCGCGCTCCCATTCGGTGCGACTATAGCTCGCTTCACCATCAATCTGTGTCGGAGCGCCAGTGCGGTCATAGCGGGAGATGTCGGTAAACATGGTCATCACATGTACAGCCCCGCTGGGCGCCATCGCAATCAGCTGGTTAAGCATGAGCTCAATCGTTTGGCGAGGCAGAAAGTGCAGCACATCTTTAGCAATTGCCAGCCGGTAGGGTTTGTCGGGCCGATAAGTCGCCAAGTCAGCTTCTAGAATGTTCAGGCGATCAAGCAACTGGGGTTGGTCGTTCAGGCGCTGTTGCAGCAGGTGGGGGTTAATCATGTCAACTGCGGTAACCGTCAGGCCGGCCCTGGCCATAGCTATGGCATAAGTACCAGCGCCATACCCTAGATCAATTGCCGCTGCCCCTGTAGTTTTGGCAATGCTATCAATAAGTGCAGCAATAGCTGGATCAATTGGAGCAAATAGTCGTTCATCTCCATCAATATGCGCGGCAATAGCGTGAGAATAATAATCGCGCAGGCTATCTTTGCGGGCCATTGTCATCGTAGGGAAATGGTCACCGGTTGGCCGGGCTGACGCAGGCATAGCGCCAGTGCCTGCGTGATACGCATGGGCAGGCGATGTGAATGCAGCAGGCTGCGATTCTCTTTACCTGCTAACCAGTGTTCCATCAGCAGGCGGTTGCTATCGCTGTGAAAGATGCCACCAAAAGTTGCGCTGTCATTGAATTTCTCATCCGGCAGCAGCGAAGCGTTGCTGCGAGTTTCTAACCGGGCAAAGGCATCAATGCGGTCGACTGTCAGTCCGGTTTTAATCGGCAGGTCAAATACGCGCACATTGGCAGCATGCAGGCTCGACAGTTGCGCCTCGACATCAACTAAAGAAGTGCGACCGTTCTTGTTATAAAGATCTGGTGGGATATCCCGCCAAGTACGAATAGAGGGGGTTGTCTGTTCAAATGACAGGGTGCCAGTGGTCAGAACCTTACCGCTGCTCTTATCGCGGACCCAGAATGAGGAAACAATGTCTGTTTCACCAAGCGGATAAGTTTTACCATCTGTTTCCGCCCAGTTGGGCTGGTAATCATTCAGCTGTTCGGCAGCCGGACGGGGGATGCGGATATTCTGATCGTATGGAAATGCGCCGAAGCCACTCAGGGTCATTTCAAATTCGCTATCAGGGAATATCAGCGCATTCAGTTCAAGCAGCTGGGCGGCGACATCAACATAGTGATAAGCGCCATGCATCAGCATGCCGTAGCCGTATTTATAGGGATGGTCATCGCGGCTCAGGAATTCGTCATGCCTGTTCCAAACCCCTCCAGCAGCGCGCAGATGAATGGATGTTACCGGCGCTTGATGCCGTATAACCCGTTCACGCAGCGAATTGATGAACTGGCCGTTATAGATGGCATGGTAGCGGCTTAAGATCATGACCGAGTGCAAGTCTTCATGTCCAGCTGCGGTGTTGGTCAGTTCGCCCATGATTGGGTCAATCAGCTCAGGGGCGAAGACACCGTTTTTCAGGGGTGCCAGTACCGGCTTTTCTACGAGTGAGCGGATGTTGTGCCGCACGCAATAGCGCAAATACCACTCATGGCTGGCAACTTCGGTAGCGATATAGACCATCAGCTGCGGGTGCAGTTGCCGCAGCCGGTCAAGCACCGGCGCGCACCACTTTTCGGCATTGGTCATCAGCTCTTCGCGGCTGGCTTCTATGTAATGAATATTCTCAGGTTGAAAAGAAACCTTACTGGTACGTTCTTCAACTTCATGGCGCGCGAGCTCCAGATCAATCACCGAATAGCCGCTAATATGGCCGGCCGCGTGGGCCGCAATAATTGGCCCCATATATTTGTTGGCAACAATTTCGTCGAAACCGATTACTGCCAGATGCGCTGCAGAACTCATAATGTCTCCGAAAAATTATTTGGTCATGGGGTTATAGGAGGGGGCAGTTCCAGCAGATCGCCCATCCACCGGTTCCATTTCTCCGGCTCCAGTCGCAGGTTACCGCCACACGGATACAGAGTAAATTCGCCAAATACCACCCGCTCACCTGTATCATACAGATCCAGGCGGACAAATGCCAGCCCCTCTGCCAGTGTATGGGCCAGCTCCACCAGTTGGTTAAAATGCGGCGGGCGCGGTGGAATGTCAGAGAAAAATTGATAATTCGGATTGTGACAGGGCATCATCTGCCAATCCAGATCCAGATAGGCCTGTTTTCTGACGCTCTCGCGTCCGGCATCCACCTTTAGGAATTTTGGCACGCCATTGAAACAGAAGAATTTAAAGTCATACAGCGGTCCCTGTTCCGGACACAGCAGCTCTTCAGCCAGCAAGCGGGGCGTTATCTGCGAATAAGCCCATTCACCATGTCGTAGATAATGATTAGTCGCCAGCCACTTCGCAGTTAAATCTCGAACGTCTGCGGCATTAAATGTTGTTGGGTCACGGTAAAACCTGTTCATGTTCCAGCCGTGGTTGGCTTTCAGAACAAAAGGTACGTTTGGCCGCGCTTTGTCCAGTTCGTCAATCTCGGTGCCAGTCCAATAGAGCTTGGGCAACAGATTGTCGCCTGCGCGAGCGGTTACGATTTCGCGGCAGGCAATCTTGTCAACATAGCGGCCCAGATCAGGATGGCGATAATACAGCTTCAACCAGTGTAACTTGCCGGCTATATCAAGCGGCGGCGTCAGTACCAGTGGCTTGCTGTTATCATGAAAATATTCCATTTGCGCCAGGGCCAGATCAATCGAGACGTCAGGAAAAAGCAGCGCAGCTATCTCGCGCTTTTTCTGCACATCATCTGTGTCTTTGGCGTGCAACTGCGTTTGCGCCATAAGCGCATGGTAGCGAGTAAAAAAATCTTCCGGACTAAGTATGGTCATTAGGTAGTTATTCTTGGTGCTTCTCAGGGAATGCCAGTATGTTCGAGTGGATTGATAAGGCCAAGGGCTCGTTGCCGGGCTACAGTTAGTGCCTGCTGCAGATCAAAGTTTGCCATGTACAGCAAGTCGACAAAGCGTGTCGGTTTTTGTGCCATAATTTTTTGGGCAAGGTCATGGGTGTTCAGTTCGTCTGGATAATGCGACTTGAAGTAGGGCAGGTTGGCCGTCACCGTTAGCAGGGTCATCTCATATTCATCGATCACTTTTTGCGAAATACGCTCGCCGGCATTATGCACCCGATAGCCATGGGCAGCGGCGTTATAAAATCCAATTTCATTGCGTAGACCACGGGCATGGCGTAGCGCCAGCAGGCGAATGCCAAAACTCCAGTCCTGCCATTTATGGATGGCAGGATCATAGCGCAAGCCTTGTGTGATCTCGTCGCGTCGGAACACAATCGAAGTGGGAACATGATGCTTGGCCACAATAGTGGCCTCAGTGCGGGGGAATGAGGAGATGGTCAGGCCGTCAAAGTCGCCAAACATCAATGACTTGGTATGTACAAACGCCATGTGGGGGTGTGTTGCAAGTTGCTCAATCGCAGCATCGAAGTAATTAGCCTTAGGTTGTTCATTCGCTGCCCGCAAAAATACATCATCTGGATCCAGGGTCACAACATAATCGCCAGTAGCTGCTTCCAGCCCAGCATTGCGGGCAGCCTGCACACCCTGATTTTTTTCAAAATGGATGACGCGGGCCTGACCAGATTGTTCAACCTCAGTCAGAGCGCTAAGGGTGGTGGTGTTAGTTGACCCGTCGTTGACGATTATGATGTCGCAGGTGGCATGGGGCTTGAGTGCGTCTACTGACTGCAAGGCTTCTTGAAGGTGGGCGCCGGAGTTAAAGCAGGGCATGACAACAGTTATGCTAGGCATGGTGAGGACTGTCTGTGAGGGATGCCGGTGACCGACGGTAATTCTACTGCTAACATGGCGCCGCAGTCAGTGGCAAAGCATTTTTTTGCGGCAACCACCTTTTTTTCATGGTGAAATCGGGTTCTGACGTGAGTGAACTAGTGCTGAGTGACTTGCAGATCCGGCGATTTTTCTATAATCATGGGACCAAATTCAGAAGAGGCAAAATCATGACTAATTCGGAACTCGGCACCTACGATTCTCTGCAGACTGAAGCTGTCTGGCGTGAGCAGTGGGATAAGTCAGGCGTTTACAATTGGCAGCCTGAGGTGCCGCGCGATCAAACGTTTGTCATAGATACGCCACCGCCGACCGCTTCGGGTGCGCTGCATATGGGGCATGTTTATAGCTTCACCCAGACTGACATTCTCGCCCGCTATATCCGTATGAGTGGCAAGAATGTGTTTTTCCCCATTGGTTATGATGATAACGGCCTGCCCACCGAGCGTCTGGTTGAGAAGCGCCGCAATATTCGTGCGGCCGACATGCCGCGCGAAGAGTTTGTTAAAAACTGTCTCGAAGTTGTGCAGGATGTGCGCAAGGATTTCCGCACCCTGTTTGGACGTTTAGGCATGAGCTACGATTGGAGACAGCAATATTCTAGCATCGACGCGCACGCACAGAAAATCTCTCAGCTTTCGCTGCTCGATCTTTACCGTAAGGGCCATCTCTACCGCAGTGAGCAGCCTTTCCTGTGGGATCCGGCTGACCGCACCGCTATCGCGCAGGCTGAAGTGACTGAGAAAGAAGTTAAGGGCGTGATGTTCCAGATTCCCTTCACAGTCGAGGGCGAAAATCTGGTTATCGCTACCACGCGGCCAGAGCTACTCGCGGCGTGCGTAGCTGTTATGTATCACCCGACACATCCCAAGGCTGCTTTCTTCAAGGGTAAAAAGGCCATCACGCCGCTGTTTGGTGTTGAGGTGCCGCTGATTGCCGATGAGATCGTCAATCCAGAAAAGGGCACCGGCGTTGTTATGTGCTGTACCTTTGGCGATACGACCGATATCGAGTGGTGGCGTACGCACAAGTTGCCACTGCGCACGATTGTCGATAAAGCCGGTAAGATTTGTAATCTCGAAGCGCTGGGTGGGCCGGACTGGCCCTCGCGTGACGTTGCCCACGCCAAGTCCATTGTGGCACAAATCAGCGGTCAGAATGTGCGTGCTGCCAAATCCACTATGGTGACGCTGCTTAAAGAAGCTGATCTCATTCTGGCAGAAGAGCAGGTTACGCAGATGGTGCCTTGCGCCGAGCGTTCCGGTGCGCCGCTTGAAATCATCCCCACCCGTCAGTGGATGGTGCGGCTTATTGATAAGAAGGATGAACTGATTGCACAGGGTCGCAAGCTGGTTTGGCGGCCAGAGTATATGCTGCAGCGTTATGAAGATTGGGTAAAAAACCTCAATTTTGACTGGTGCATTAGCCGTCAGCGTTATTTTGGTGTGCCCATTCCATTCTGGTACTCTAAGCGTCCGGGCGAAGAGGGTAAGATCATTGTACCTTCGCCGGATGAGTTGCCAGTCAATCCTCTCTCCACGCCGCCCAAAGGCTATCGCATGGATGAGATCGAGCCGGATCCTGACGTGATGGATACCTGGGCCACTAGCTCCGTTAGCCCGCAGATCAACAGTCACGCCATTACGCCTGAATTGGCGCTGGATCTTGACCGCCATAAAAAGCTGTTCCCGGCTGATTTGCGGCCGCAGGCGCACGACATTATACGCACTTGGCTGTTTTACACTGTAGCCAAGTCTTACATGCACGAAGGCGTGTTGCCGTGGAAGAATGTTGCCATTAGTGGGTGGTGTCTGGCCGAGGACCGCAGCAAGATGTCCAAGTCCAAGGGTAATGGCATAACTCCGGATGAGTTGCTAGGTAAATATTCGGCTGACATCATCCGCTATTGGACCGCCACTGGTCGTCTTGGTCACGATACAGCCTTCTCTGAAGTGCCGTTCGGCGAAGCCAAGCGTCTCATCAACAAGCTGTGGAATGCCTCCAAGTTGGTTGCGCCACAGCTTATCGAGAACCCTGATCTCAATGCCATCACTGCCCCAGTTGATCGCTGGATGCTCACCCATCTCGCGCAGACAGTTGATACTGCAACGGAGCGTTTTACTGACTATAATTATACGCAGGCAATGGAAGCAGCCGAGTTCTTTTTCTGGAAGATTTATTGCGATAATTATCTTGAAATCGCTAAGGGTCGCCTGTACGGCGAATTGGGCAGCCCTGCTGATCAACTGAGTGCGCGCCATGCCTTGACATTGGCACACCGCATTTTGCTGGGGCTGTTTGCTCCCTTCATTCCCTATGTTACTGAGGAGCTGTATTCCAAGCTGTTTGCTGCTGAGGCAGCGCAGCATGGTTCGCTGCACCGCCGTGGTAGCTGGCCCTCAGCTGAATTGCTCGTCCGTGATGAAGCCGTGCGGCAGGCGGTTGATCTCACTATTGATGCGCTTACCGGCGTACGTCGCCTCAAGGCCGCACTCAAGATGTCGATGCGGGCTGAGTTTGGCGTGCTGGAAATTTCCGCGGGTGACAATTGCCCGGATAACGCCTCGGCATTGCTAGCCCCCGCGCTGGCTGATCTGCAACATGTAACGCATGTGAATGGCATTAGCTGGGTGGAAGTGGCCGAAGGGGCCGGTTGGCATCTTAGCGATTCTGGCCGTCTGCGGGTGAGGGCAGTGCCGCTGGTCACTGCGGCCGCCAGTTCGGCTTGATATTTTAATTATCCTGGTTACTTCACCCTGCAGCTAAATTTCAAAAGCTGCAGGGTGATTAATGTATTATCTCCCATTTATCTGCGGCAATTATAGTTAAATATTGAATTTAAATGCTTTTTTAAGCAAATTAAAATTGCCATGCATTTTAATGCTTGAAACTCAAAGGTCGGTTTGATAGTTTAAAAGCATTAACAATATATAATTTTTTCAAATGCTTTTTCGAAACTTAAGGATGGCTATGACTCAAAGCATCACTCTTGGCGACTTTGATTTCAAAAATCAGGAAACACGCTGGCAGAAAAACTGGCGCGAAACTGGTGTATACCTGTGGGACTCCCGCGAGAGCCGCGCTAACACCTTTGTTATCGATACGCCGCCGCCTACAGTGTCGGGCCATCTGCACATGGGCCATGTGTTCAGCTACTGCCAGACCGATATTATCGCCCGCTATCAGCGCATGTCCGGCAAGAATGTTTATTACCCGGTTGGTTTTGATGATAATGGCTTGCCCACCGAGCGTCTGGTTGAGAAGGAACATAATGTTCGCGCTGCGGATATGCCGCGCGCCGAATTCATCTCACTCTGCCACAAGGTAGCCACCGAGGCTGAAGAGCGTTATCGCGGCTTGTTCCGCCATATTGGCCTGAGCGTTGACTGGACGCAGGAATATCAGACCGTCAGTCCCCATGCCATGCGCATGTCGCAGATGTCCCTAATGGATCTGCATAACAAGGGGTTGCTCTATCGTACTTCGCAACCCACCTTGTGGGACCCGGTCGATCGCACCGCAATTGCGCAAGCCGAAGTCGTTGAAAAAGAGCAAAAAGGCGCACTCTATTATATACCCTTTACCGACGCTGCGGGGCATCAGGTGCCGATTGCCACTTCGCGTCCTGAGTTGATCGCGGCTTGCGTTGCCGTTGTAGTTCATCCTGATGATGAACGTATGAAAGGGCTGCACGGCACTAAGCTCTACTCACCAATTTTCAAAGCTGAAGTTCCGGTTATTGCCGATGCGGGTGTTGATCCCAACAAGGGTACCGGCGCCGTCATGTGTTCAACCTTCGGTGATCTGCGAGATATCACGTGGTGGAAAACACATCATCTGCCGATGCGCAACATTATCGATCGGGCTGGCAAGCTCGGTAATATGGATGCTTTTGGCTCGACCGACTGGCCCTCGGCTGATCCGGCTACGGCAAAGGTCGCTATCGACGAGATCAATGGCCTTAATGTCCGTCAGGCTCGCACCAAGATGATCGAGATGCTCAAGGAGCGCAATCTGCTGTTAGGTGAAGAGCAAACGCTGCAAGCTGTTCCCACAGCCGAGCGTTCGGGCGCGCCGCTTGAGATCGTCCCCTCTCAGCAATGGATGATCCATCTTCTCGACAGGAAAGATGAGCTGATCGAGAAGGGCCGTGAAATTCAATGGAACCCGCCCCATATGCGCGAGCGTTACGAGACATGGGTCTATGGCCTTAACTGGGATTGGTGCATTAGCCGCCAGCGTCATTTTGGCGTACCGGTACCGTTCTGGTATTCCAAACGTCCCGGCGAGGAGGGTAAGGTTATTCTACCCGAAGTGACCGATCTGCCAGTTGATCCGCTCAAGGATCTGCCCAAAGGCTATAAGCGCGAGGAAGTTGTAGGTGACGCCGATGTGCTCGACACGTGGGCTACCAGCTCAATTAGTCCGCAGCTCAACAGCCATGGCCTGAACAAGAATATGGCACTTGATACCGAGCGTCACGCCAAGCTTTATCCGGCCGACCTGCGTCCTCAGGCGCACGAGATTATCCGTACTTGGGCGTTCTATACGGTCGTCAAATCGTTGTTGCATGCCGATTCTGCGCCGTTCCATCAGACCGCCATTAGTGGCTGGTGCTTGGCTCGTGATGGCACCAAGATGTCAAAATCCAAGAAGAACGTAGTTGAGCCAAAAGAGCTGCTCGATACATACGGCGCCGATGCTGTGCGTTATTGGGCTGCGCGGGCTCAGTTGGGCAAGGACACTGTTATTGCCGATAATCAGTTTAAAGATGGGCGCCGTTTGGCCATGAAGCTGTGGAACGCATCCAAGCTGGTGGCGCCACATCTGCCAGCCGATGAAGTTGTCAAACCGGCTGATGAGCTGGTCAGGACTGGTCAGATCACCCACCCGGTTGATTTATGGCTGCTCACCAATCTCAATAAGACTGTGACCGAGGCTACTGCTGCATTCAAGGAAATGGATTATACTCGTGCACTGACGGTGTCGGAAAAGTTCTTCTTCGGTACCTATTGTGATACCTATCTTGAGTTCAGTAAGGGCCGCCTCTACGGCGAAATCGGCAGCCCGCAGGACGTGAACAGTGCCACCCGCACACTGCAAACGGCACACAAGGCTGTGCTTACCTTGTTTGCTCCTTTTACGCCCTATGTCACCGAAGAGCTGTATAGCCATCTGTATCCGGCCGATAAAGCTGCACTGGGATCAATCCATGCGCGCGGCACCTGGACCAAGGCCGATAACATCCCGGTCAATCAGACTGCGCTTGAGCAGGTTGATGCCATGGTCGATGTTATGTCGGCGGTACGTCGCCTCAAGGCAGATGCCAAAGTTTCGGTTAAAACCGCTATTGATGAGCTGCACGTTGCTAGCAACGATGGTGCCGCTACATCGGTATGGAATCATCTGGCCGCGCTGCCAGCTGATCTGCGCCATATCAGCCGGGCTGATCGTCTGACTTTCAATGCGCCTGCCGAGGATGCTAACCGCCGCTGGTTTGTCAGCGATAGTGGCCGCGTCAAGATCTCTGGTCAGCTTCGAATGGCGTGAGGTCAGGGCTGTAAACTGAATTTCAGCACTAGAATAATAGGCGTATTGTTAACTGTCGCTCGGCGCACGCCAAGCGACAGTTTTCATTTCAAAGCAATAAGGCCGCGTGTAATGCTCCCCATTTAGCAAGCGAGATTTAAGAGAGCCTGCGGGCTGTGGTTGATGAAGTAGTTTTGCTCGAAAGTCTCCGGTGGTTTGTAGGTAAGCGTCCGGTGAAGGCCGCCTAGACTGAGAAGGATTGGTCTGGCTAAGTGTCCACTTAACGGGAAGTGGACACTTAAGATGAATGAGAGAATAGAGGGGGCGCGGGACTGGTTCGGGTGGGCGTGATCGGTGATGGCGGGCGGATTTGTTATCTGGCTGATGGTTCTCTGGCCAACCCATGCCCTGCGCATGCCCCAGCACAACAAAGAGACTCCCAAGCATCTGTGAGAGCTGAGCAACATCCCGCGCTCATCGAGTTTGACCTGCGGGGCGGGATGCGGATCAGGATCAATGCCGAGGTTATCCTATAGACGCTATGAAGTCTGATGCAGGTTTTGATAAACCAACCCCGCCGGTAATTGCGTTTGGTATTAGCTTTCCAGGAAGCAATTCGGGACTGAAGGTAGAGTATAAAGTTAACAATGTACTCTGGGAGCAGGAATATGGCTCAGCAGAGTAATGCAAGCACATTGCGCACAGCATGGTGTGCTCTTGATGGTGGATCGGGCGAAAATCCTAGCTTACTAAGCGGCCCTTCTTACCTAAAGAGGAGTGCATGATGCCAAGTAGGCAGATTCCTGCAGAAAAACACTGGAAGAAAGTCGCTAGGTAAGCAGTACTAATTATCAAATTGCTCAGCCCGTTTTACGGATTGGGCTTGTGGCTGTGAGGGCGTTGGAATGGCTAGCGTTCGTTACAGGGGTCACAATCATGTTTAATAACAGTATGAATTCGATAGGTGTGGAAAAGGAAGCCTATGACGATGCTTTGCATTTAGGCAAGGCAGGGAGGGGTAGTAGCGAAGGTAATAGTTCTAACTCTGCGGTGCTGCTGACAAATTTTGCAGAACTTAAGCGTGACGCTCTTGTGGCCGAATGGGTCGAAATTCATAAAAAACCACCGCCATTAAATCTAAGCCGCGGGTTACTGCTACGAGCGGTCGCATATCAGCTTCAAGAGACTGAGTTTGGCAGACTTAAGAAAGCTACTCGAGAGCGTCTTCATAAGATAGCAGCAGGCTCAAACGATAGTAGTGATGTATCCTCAAACCTGAATTTAGGCACACGCCTTTTGCGCGAGTGGCATGGCGTGGCGCACGAGGTCGTGATCGAGGAGGCGGGGGTGCGATATCGAGGCAAACTATATCGCTCACTCTCAGAAGTTGCCCAGGTTATCACTGGCACAAAATGGTCTGGCCCCATGTTCTTTGGGTTACGGAAGAGGACAAAATGACCGCTAAAACAATACGTTGCGCAATATATACCCGCAAATCTTCAGAAGAAGGGCTTGAGCAAGATTTTAACTCACTGCATGCGCAGCGAGAGGCTTGTGAGGCATTCATTCTGAGCCAGAAGCACGAAGGCTGGCAGCTGATCAAAACTCACTATGACGACGGGGGCTTCAGTGGCGGCAACATGAATCGCCCAGCTCTGACACAGCTGATGAAGGATATTAAGGCAGGTAAGATTGATATAATTGTGGTGTACAAAGTCGACCGCCTATCTCGCTCCCTGCATGACTTTGCGCGTATGGTTGAGACTTTCGACAAATATAATGTCTCATTTGTCTCAGTGACACAGCAGTTTAATACAACCACCTCGATGGGGCGTTTGACGCTCAACGTATTGCTCTCATTTGCTCAGTTCGAGCGTGAAGTTACAGGCGAGCGCATCAGAGATAAAATCGCAGCTTCTAAGAAAAAGGGGATGTGGATGGGTGGGGTGGTCCCCCTTGGCTATGATGTAAAGGACAGGAAGCTAGCTATTAATCCCGAAGAGGCCGAGCGCGTACGCCACATATTCCAGCGATACTTAGAATTGGGTAGCGTTCATGCCTTGCGTATTGAAATGGGGCAACAGGGTTTGCTCGGAACAATCAGGAAATCATCAACGCGCAAGTGCTCCGGGGATTCGCGTGGTGCCATCTATCGATTACTCTCTAATCATTACTATATCGGCCAAGTCCACTTTAAAGGTGTTTGTTATGAAGGACAGCACGAGGCCATTATTGATAGGGCACTGTGGGATAAAGTTCAGAAAAGCCTGTCTAACAATAAAGGAGAATCTACCGGTGATTACAGCAGGGTTGACGCCGGCCTCCTAAATAAGAAGCTATTTGATGGCATAACTGGCGAGCCACTCATGCCAGTACACGCTAAGAAGAATGGCCGACGCTATCGTTACTATGTTTCTCAATCACTTCTCAGAAACAATGTATCATCTGGTGCTACGGGTTGGCGGCTGCCCGGCACAAACCTAGAAAAGATTGTTTATAATATCATCCGCAGCGCTCTTGCCCAAAAAACTCAAATCAGTGCTGCAGCAATCGCGGCAGGCGTTTCAGCTTGTTATATCCCTGAGATGTTGGCTAAGGCCCAGCTAATCCGGTTACAGCCAGATGTTGCTCTAGATGGCTTTTCGCGCAGAGTGGCAATTAAAAAAGATGGGATAGAGGTTGAACTAAACCTAAATACGCTCTTACCAGAAAGCGCAGAGCAATCGGTTATCAGCATGATAATTTCCGAACCCATGGTAATGCAACGGCGGGGTAGTGAAACGCGACTGGTAATCCCTGGGGCAGATGTATCGACCCATCCTGTCGATAGTACTTTGTTGACGAGCGTCGCTCGTGCGCATGTCTGGGCGGAAGAAATCCTATCAGGCAAGACGGCAGCCATGACTGACATTGCCATCCGAGAAAAAGTTAGCGATAGTTACGTTAAGAAAGTGATGCCATTGGCATTTCTGGCGCCGGATATCGTAACCGCCATTATAGAGGGTCGGCAGCCACCTCATTTAACTAACCAGATGATGATTCGGCATATGCAGATACCGCTCGACTGGCAAGAGCAGCGCCGAGTCTTTGGATTTCCAGCCCAAGCCTAAAAATCATAACGACACGCGGGAAAGCCCGGCAGAGAGAACCGGGTGATTTTAGCCTGTGGGGGCGATAATCCAGGTTCTCCCGTGTCGTTATCCAACCGAAAGCGCCCGTTGTGTGGGGGAAAGTGGCGAAATCGCCAGAGGGCCGGTTGGGGGAGAAGATAAATGGTGCTGAAGGTGGGAATTGAACCCACGACCTACTGATTACGAATCAGTTGCTCTACCCCTGAGCTACTTCAGCAGCGCTGGCCGGATTGGGTGAAAACCCACGGTTGAGGGGGAAATTAGCGAAA
>Ga0255215_1000064_pt1 | contig 35584 bp, 36 predicted proteins | sample Miss_Law_RepC_8d_FD_183033 | JGI IMG/M metagenome (GOLD analysis project Ga0255215, IMG submission 183033) | Freshwater microbial communities from Mississippi River, Louisiana, United States - Miss_Law_RepC_8d | ecosystem: Environmental > Aquatic > Freshwater > River | place: USA: Louisiana... | reverse complement strand
GGCCTTTATGACTATTTCGTCATCATGCACGCCAGCCCTTTACCGGCTGACCTGTTTGCCTCGGCCCCTTGCGGCGTGGATGTCATCAGTCAGGCCGGCTGGTGGAGCGTGATTAAACCCCGCAGCTGCACAGCGCCGTAACCTCATAACAAGCCGCCTACTTAGCTGCACAGCAAATAGGCGATAGGCCATTTGCCAGTCCCTGTGCGCCAAGCGCGAAGGCCAGCTCAAACAATTGAAAATCCCGCCGATTCGCGTGGCGAATCCCCCTTTACACTGGCGGAATCGTGCTATATCGGCCACAGGTTCAAACCCGGAGGGAAAACCATGAAATTGACGATCGATCGCGGCGCGCTGCTCAAAGCGCTGGCCCATGTTCAAGGTGTGGTTGAGCGCCGGAATACCATTCCCATTCTCTCCAATGTCCTGATGAAGGCTGACAGCAACGGTCTGCATATGACCGCCACGGACATGGAAATCGAAATCGTCGAAACCGTTGCGGCTGACGTCAGCACGCCGGGCAGCACCACCGCTCCGGCGTCGATGCTATACGACATTGTGCGCAAACTGCCAGAAGGCGCGGATGTTGAGCTGGATTGCCCGGCTGGCAAAGACCAGCTGACCATCAAGGCGGGCCGCTCGCACTTCAAGCTGGGCTGTCTGCCGGTGGATGATTTCCCGGTCATGGCCGCTGGTGAGCTGCCGCATGCCCTCAAGCTCAAGAGCGACGCGCTGGCGCATCTGATTGATCGCACCAAGTTTGCCATGAGCACCGAAGAAACCCGTTATTACCTCAATGGTATTTACATCCATGCCGCCAAGTCGGGCGGGGCAGATGTTCTGCGCGCAGTTGCGACTGACGGCCACCGTCTGGCCCGTATGGAAATGCCGCTGCCCGCTGGTGGCGAAGGCATGCCGGGCATCATTCTGCCGCGCAAGGCCGTGGGCGAAGTGCGCAAGCTGCTGGAAGAAGCCGACGGCGAAGTGAGCTTCTCGCTTTCCGGCACTAAGGCGCAGGTCAATCTGGGCAGCATCGTGCTGACTACCAAGCTGATTGACGGCACCTTCCCGGATTATGAACGCGTCATTCCGCAAAACAACGACAAGACCCTGCGCGTCAACAGCCAGATTTTTGCCGCAGCGGTTGACCGTGTCGCCACCATCAGCTCGGAAAAGACCCGCGCGGTCAAACTGGCGCTGGATAAAGGCGCTCTCAAGCTCTCGGCCAATTCGGCGGATGCCGGTGGCAGCGCTGATGAAGAGCTGGAAGTAGCTTACGACAGCACACCGATGGAAATCGGCTTCAACAGCAAGTATCTGTACGAAATCACCCAGCAGATCGAAGGCGATGCCGCTGAGCTCAAGCTCAACGATTCCGCCTCGCCGACGGTTGTGCGTGATGCGGCGGATGCCAGCGCGCTGTACGTTCTGATGCCCATGCGTGTGTAAGAGGGTCTCATGTCCAGCAAACCTGCTGCCATGACAGCGTCCAAGCGCCGCCCGACGGCAGAGCTGAATGCACAAGCCGCGCGCGATCAGCGCCTGCTGAGTCAGTTGATGATCGGCTTTGAAAAGGCCGGCATTCTCGTGACTGAACAGATGCTGGATGTGGCCGCTAAAACCCGCCGCAATTTTGCAAAAACCAACCCCTAATCCGCTCCAGGTGTTTTGATGTCCAGCAAGAACAGCGCCGCCCTGATGACCAAAGCCCGCCCAGCCAACATGCGCACCTTTGGTCGCCTGCTGTGCCGCGCCACCATTGCTGCTGGCAGCTATGACAAAGGCCGCGCCTTGCTGATTGATGATCTGCTCAAGAACGGCAATCAGCGCATGGTGCAGGTCAAGCTTAAGCCCCGCCTGCCCGAGCGCGCCTGGGCCCTGCTCACCTTGCAGCCGCAGCCGCAAACCACGATTAAAAAGCTGGTACGCAAGCGCTGGAAGCTGGACGAGATCAAGCAGGCGATTGACGAGAAAGGTGCCGAGCTGCGCACCCAGTATCGCGCACACTAAATCCCTAGTTTATTCATTCAGCAAAAAACCCAGCCAACAAAAAACCCGGAAGATTAGCTTCCGGGTTTTGTTTTGCGTTTAGGCTAAGGTGCACGCAGCGCCTATCGCCGTCAAATCAGCGCGGGCGGTAGCCGTACTGGATAACACCTTTCACAACATCACCGCATGTCATGGACTTCACGTCACCTGTAAAGTGCTTGACGCCGTTACTCCCCGGGCTGGTCAGATCAACGTTAGCATCCAGCAGGCTTGCGGGTGCCTCAGACAAGCCATGGAGAAAATGTCGCTGAAACCCGGTTGACCGTTCGCCAATAAACGCCTGATTGCCGGCCAGCGTACGCGTACCGCGCTTGTGGGCGTCATATCGATCAAGATAGGGGCCAATCTGATTAAAACAGGCTTTAAGGGTAACCGGGGCGGCAACATCCGGCGCGGCCGACTGGGCCAACCCATTCTGACTCACGCCCATAACAGCGACGGACGCCAAGGCGGCAAGATTTTTTCGCAAAGTCATTTTTGATCTCCATGAATTTTGAAATTCACAGCACCCTATGAAGATAAGCTCATAAAATCAAGGATATTTGGCGATAGCTGAATTGATATTATCTAAAAACTCATGCTATTAACCTGCTAAGGTTCTCATTTTTCTACATAGTCTTAATGACGTTTATCAGCTCGCTCACCCTGACATCATTTCGCTCTTACCCACAGCTGGCGCTGGCGGGTGAGCCGGGCTTTGTCATTCTCACTGGCGCTAATGGCGCTGGCAAAACCAATGTGCTGGAAGCGATCAGCCTGCTCAGCCCCGGGCGCGGCCTGCGCAAAGCCAAATCAGCCGAACTACAGCAGGTCAACAATCCGGCGCCGTGGGCGGTGAGCGCCCTGATCAACACCGCAGACGATGATGAACTGCGCATTGGCACCGGGCGCGACCCGGCCGATCCGGATTCATCCCGGCGTGTGGTCATCATCAATGGCCGCAAAACCCAGCAGGCCGGGCTGGCTGAACATCTGGCCATTTCATGGCTCACGCCAGCCATGGACCGTCTCTGGCTGGAAAGCCCGGGCACGCGCCGCCGCCTGATGGATCATCTGGCACTCACACTTGACCCCGGCCACGCCACCCGCCTGAACCGTTATGAAGATGCGCTGGCCGAGCGCAACCGCCTGCTCAAGGACGGGCGCTATGATACCAACTGGCTGAGCTCCATCGAACACACCTTGGCCACAGAAGGCGTGGCTGTTGCTGCCGCCCGGCGCGAGTTGGTGCGCGAACTCAACAGCTATGTACGCCAGCTCGACCCGCATGATTTTCCCACGCCCATACTCTCGCTTACTGGCGTTGAAAACTGGCTGGATGACGCCAAGGCCTTGCAGGTAGAAGACCGCCTGCGCGAGGAGCTGGCCAAAGCCCGCGCGCTGGATGGCGTCACCGGCATCACCTCCATCGGCCCGCACCGCTCCGACCTTTCTGCCCGGCACGCGCAAAAGAACATGCCCGCTGATCTGGGCAGTACCGGCGAGCAAAAAGCGCTGGTTATGAGCCTCATTCTGGCCCATGCGCTGCTCGTCAAAAACACCCGTCAGCAGGCCCCGGTTCTGCTGCTGGATGAGGTGGGCGCGCATCTGGATGAAGTCCGCCGTCAGGCCCTTTATAACCTGTTGATTTCACTGGGCTCGCAGGTCTGGCTGACCGGCGCCGATTCTGCACTTTTTACTCCCCTGCTCGGCCGGTTTCTGTGCTATGAAATAGCGCCCGGAATCGCCCGGGAAATCACCCGGGTTTAACCCCCGATTCCAAAGTTCAACTCATGGCCAGAGAAGCATTGCAGATGACCGCTGAACCCGCCCACGATACCCCGCATCAGACCGCCGCCGAAGCCGCCTATGGCGCCGACAGCATCAAGGTGCTCAAGGGTCTTGATGCCGTCCGCAAGCGTCCGGGCATGTATATCGGCGATACTGAAGATGGCTCGGGTCTGCACCACATGGTGTACGAAGTGGTCGATAACGCGATTGACGAAGCGCTCGCTGGCCATGCCGACCGCGTAGAAGTCATCCTCAATGCCGACGGCTCGTGCACCGTGACCGATAATGGCCGTGGTATCCCGGTTGATATTCACAAGGAAGAAGGCGTATCAGCAGCCGAAGTCATCATGACCCAGCTGCATGCCGGCGGCAAGTTCGACCAGAACAGCTACAAGGTTTCTGGCGGTCTGCATGGCGTGGGTGTGTCGGTGGTCAATGCGCTGTCCGAGCGGCTTGATCTGCGCATCTGGCGTCAGGACAAGGAATGGTTCATGCGTTTCCAGCATGGCGAGGCGGTCGCCCCGCTGCGCGTGGAGAAGGAAACACCGGGCCACCGCACCGGCACTGCCGTCACCTTCATGCCGTCGATTGAAACCTTCAAGCAGCGCGAGTTTGACTTTGCTACGCTGGAGCACCGCCTGCGCGAGCTGGCCTTCCTCAATTCCGGCGTGTTCATTGTCCTGCGCGATCTGCGCGGGGTCGAGCCCAAGGCCGTTGAGCTGCGCTATGAAGGCGGCCTTGAAGAATTCGTGAAGTTTCTGGATCGCAGCAAGGTCGCTGCACACAAGCCCATCAGCTTTGAAAAGCAGATGGAGGGCGGCATTACCGTCGGTCTGGCGATGGAGTGGAACGACGGCTATCACGAAAATACGCTGTGCTTCACCAACAACATCCCGCAGCGTGACGGCGGCACCCACTTGCAGGGTTTCCGCGCCGCGCTCACCCGCTGCATCAACAAATACGCGGATGAAACCGGCCTTGCCAAAAAGGAAAAGGTCGAGCTGACCGGCGAAGACGCGCGCGAAGGCCTGACCTGCATTGTCTCGGTCAAGGTACCTGACCCCAAATTCTCAAGCCAGACCAAGGACAAGCTGGTCAGCTCGGAAGTGCGCCCGGCGGTTGAAAATGCCGTGGGTGAATATCTCTCGCAGTGGTTTGGAGAAAACCCGCAGGACGCCAAGAAGATCATCGGCAAGATCGTGGAAGCCGCCGCCGCACGTGAAGCCGCGCGCAAAGCCCGCGAACTCACCCGCCGCAAAGGCGCACTGGATGTGGCCAGTCTGCCCGGCAAGCTGGCCGATTGCCAGGAACGTGACCCTGCCCTGTGCGAATTGTTCATCGTCGAAGGTGACTCCGCGGGTGGCTCGGCCAAGCAGGGCCGCGTGCGCGCCACACAGGCCATCTTGCCGCTCAAGGGTAAGATCCTGAACGTGGAGCGCGCCCGCTTTGACAAGATGCTGAGCTCGGCTGAAATCGGCACGCTCATCACCGCACTGGGCACCGGCATTGGCCGTGAAGAGTTTGACGTGGGCAAGCTGCGCTATCACAAGATTGTCATCATGACCGACGCCGACGTCGACGGTGCCCACATCCGCACACTGCTGCTCACTTTCTTCTATCGCCAGATGCCGGAGATCATTGAGCGCGGCCACCTCTACATTGCCCAGCCGCCGCTGTATCGCGTGGCCAAGGGCAACAAGAGCGAGAGGTATCTGCTGGATAACCGCGCCTTTACTGCATTCCTGGTTGATAACACGGTAGAACATGCCACCTTGGGTCTGGCTAGTGGCGCCAGCCATAAGGGTGAATCGCTGCGCAAGCTGATTGAAGATGCGCAGGCGCTGGAACATTCACTTGAAGCGCTCACCCAGCGCGTCGGTCGCCGCGATGTGGTGGAGCAAGCGGCCATTGGCGGCGCGTTCATCAGCGCCATTCTGACCGACGCCAATGCTGGCACTGCCGCCGCCCAGCGCATTGCCAGCCGTCTGGACGCGCTCGATCACAGCACGGATGAAAGCATCCGCTGGCAAGGCACCTATAGCGCGGAAGACGGCTTTAACTTCAGCCGCAGCCTGCGTGGTGTACCGCAGCAGGCCCGCATTGAGGCCGAGCTGCTGCGCAGCGGTGAAGCCCGCAAGATTGAGGCTCACACCGCCGAGCTTACCGCCGCGTTTGACGCCCCGGCCCAGCTGTCGTTTGGTGACGGCAAGCCGCGCATCATTGGCGGCCCGCTGGAACTGCTCGACGCCGTGATGAGCGAAGGCCGCAAGGGTCTGACCGTTCAGCGTTACAAAGGTCTGGGCGAAATGAACGCCGAGCAGCTGTGGAGCACCACGCTCGACCCTACCAAGCGCACCCTGGTTCAAGTCAAGGTCAAGCAGGCCGAGCAGGCCGAAACCGTGTTCAGCACGCTGATGGGCGATGTGGTTGAACCGCGCCGTGACTTTATCGTTGAAAACGCCCTGAATGTGAGCAACCTCGATGTCTGATAAATCCCTCAAAATCCCGCAGGACTGGAATCTCGTTGGCGGCAGCAAGCTGCGTCGCAAGCTGGAGTTTGCCGACTTTGCCACCGCCTGGGCCTTTATGACCCAGGTTGCCTTGCAGGCCGAAAAGCTCAACCATCACCCGGTCTGGACCAACGATTATAACGAGGTCACCATCACCCTCTCCACGCATGATGCTGGTGGCGTGACGCTCAAGGACCTCAAGCTGGCCAATTACATCAACACACTGGTGTTTGATACCGAGCCGGTTGAACTATAAAAATACAACCTGCAGCCAGCCCGGCTGGCAGCAGGTTTATTGATTTATTGGGGGCAACATGACTGACCCGCGTTTTGATGGCCGCCCGCCCCCGCCGCCGCTGGACCTGATTGATGCCGATGACCGCATCATAGGCCAGCTTGATTATCTCACCATTCACCAACAAGGCCTGCTGCACCGTTATGTGCAGGGCGTTGTTGTAAACAGCACCGGGCAGATATTGCTGCAAAAACGCAGCCTGAAAAATCGCAATTACCCGCAAACATGGGACGCCTCCATCGGTGGGCATGTAGATGCCGGTGAAAGCTACGCAAGCGCTGTATTGCGTGAAGCCAAGGAAGAAATCGGCCTGGCACTTACACAGGCCGACCTTATCCCGCTGGGCCGCATCAGCAATATCGACCCGCCGATAGAAAATATGCTGGGCCAACTCTTTGTCATCCGGCATGACGGGCCGTTTCAAGTTGACCCGCACGAGGTTGAAGAAGTCCGCTGGACGGATGCAGCCAGCTGCTTTGCCAGCTTTGCCCGCGCCCCCGCCGACTTTTGCAAAAACTTTCATGCCTCCTTGCATCTGCTTGAGGCGTGGCTGAAGGAGCATGTGTGATGCCGCGTTTTATCTTCAACAAACTGGTGCGCGATAAAATCCCCGCACAGCTTGAAGCCAAAGGCCTCACGCTGCACATGCGCAGGCTTGAAGGCGCTGATCGCCTGTTGGCTTTGCAGCAAAAGCTGGTTGAGGAACAGGCCGAATATGCCGCTGCCCCCACAGCACAAGCGCGCATAGAAGAGCTGGCCGATATAGCTGAAGTGCTGATAGCGCTGGGCACACCGGGTGGCGCTGGCAGTAAAACGGTTGAAGCGGCCCGCATGGCCAAACGCGCCGCGCGTGGCGGTTTTGACCAAGGCTATTTTATTGATTCAGTGGACGTGCCGGACGGCCACCCTGAGGCGGCCTATTTCCGCGCCCGCCCTCAAGATTTTCCGCAAGCCAAATAACAGCCCACCTAGGCGGGATAAATCCCGCTCGCTCAGGCCAAAATGCCTAAAATTACGGAGCTGGATTGGACCCAACTTTACGCGGCAGACGCGTAGGATTAGTCTGCACCTCATGCACGGTGTGCTGCCACGCTGCATCACGTTCAGCGCCGGTCGGGTGGGTCGCCAGCAAGCCTGAGGTGGCTTTGTTACCGCCCAGCACACCAAGCGTAGTCCACACCTTGCCACCTTCTTGCAAGTTGTAGCCCGCTGCACTGGCAATATAACCGCCGACATAATCGGCTTCTTTTTCCTGTTCTTTGGAATAGCTCACCACCGCGCCAATCATCCCGCCCTGCATGCCGATGGAAGCCCCCAGCTTGGGATCTGCACCAGCGGCCTTGGCCAGCAAAGCGCCAGCCAGAGCACCAAGGGTTGCGCCTGTCGATGCACGCTGCTGGGTTTTCTGATTGTGTTTGGCTAAGTGGTGGCCCATTTCGTGGGCCATGGCTACGGCTAGCTGCGGCTCATCCACATAGCGCATCAAGCCGGCCGAAATTGTAATGTTTTGACCATTAGAGGCAAAAGCATTGACCTGCTTGCTCGGGTCGTAAGCAATTTTGAATTTGCTGCAATCAACACCGGCATCAGCGCAAATCGGACGGCTGCTCGTCACCAGACGGTTAAAGACCTTGCCGATCATCTGCTTGTTCTGCTCATCAGTCCGGTTATATTCCGGCAGGCGCTTGTTAGCCGCCTGTGCCTGATTGGCACGGTACGCCTCATCTTCGCTGATCCTGGGCGCTACATAGGTATTGCTGGCACAGCCCGTCAGAACAGCCAGCGCAGATACGGTTGCGAGCAGTGCGCTTTTTCTCTTCATTGGTCCGGTTCCTTTTTAAAATGTGCCCGCACTTTAGCGCCAAGCAACAGCGTAAAACCACAACAATTGGTTACAATTGCAACTATCGTGTCCAGCCTATCACAGCGCGGTTAATAAGAACAAACCAGTGCAAAAAGTGACGCATAAGCCCTTGTTATGGTTAACGCAGAGTAATAGCTTTCGCTGCACTGCACGCCGGGCAGATCGACCTCATCCATTCAATCAGGCAATATACACTAGCATGCCGAACAAAAAAGCAGCCGCTTCAACACCTTTGCCACCAGTCACACCGCCTGACTGTCTTTATGTCTGGCAAGCCGGTCGCCTGATGGGTGAGCTGCGCCGTGTCGGCGATCAAGTTGCTTTTTGCTATACCAGTCAGGCCACCCAGCCCCTGAGCCGCTCACTGCCACTACAACCACGCCTGAATGTGGGCGAGCCGGTCTCCCGTTTCTTCAGCTCCCTGTTACCGCCGGGCCAAAGCCGCGCCCTTTGTGCCAAGGCGCTCGGCTGCCTGCCTGATGATGTTATTACCCTGCTCGCACATATGGGGGCGGATGCCGCTGGTGGCATCGCCCTGCTCCCTACTGACACCCCACCCAAGATTGGCACGCAGGCTGCTATTGACCAGCACGAGCTGCATGAGCTGCTTTTACAGCTGACCGATCTGCCCATGCTCGCGGGCGTGCCGCGCATTAGCCAGACCCTGTGCGGCGCACGGCCCAAGCTGGGCCTCATCCGTCAACCTGATGGCCGCTTTGCCCTACCGCTGGATGGCGCACACTCAACCCATGTCATCAAGCCGGATCTGGCCCCCTGGCAGGGCGCGGCGCTGACTGAAGTCTTTTGCCAACAACTGGCAAGCCGCGTTGGCGTGCCCGCCAGTCAAGCTGAACTTGTCATGCTCGGTGATCTGCCCTGCAGCGTCATCGCCCGCTATGATATCGAGAACGGCACCAGCATCGCCGCCGAGACCTTTGCGCAAGCGCTCGGCTGTGGTGACCGCCCGCGTGAGAGCATGGGCGGCCCCTCACTGGCCGCCTGTTTTGGTCTGATCGAAACCTTTGCCGATGATGTGCGCGCTGAACAGCAAGTGCTGATGGATTATGTGCTCTTCAATGCCCTGATCGGTAACGCCAACGCTGACAGCAGCCTGTTTGTTATCATTCATGCAGATAACGGCACGCGCCTCGCCCCGCTGCATGGGGCCTTATGCGCGGCGGCATTCCCGCATTTACAGCAACGTCTGGCCTTGCGCATCGGCAAAGCAGCTGAACTAGGCGCGCTGCGCAGTCAGGACCTCAGGCAGCTGGTGGCCGCGACCCAGCTTGACATGCAGGACGTGGCCGGCCGCGCGCAGGAAATGGCGCAGCAGCTGCGCCAGCACAGCCGCACACTGGCGGATGACTTCAGTCATTATCCAGCTGGCCCCACACTCACCCGCACCATCATCGCCACGATCGAGCAGAACAGTACGCTGCTCATGCAGACGCTGCGGAACATGCGCCAAACTGCCGCTTGAGTTGACATAAGGCAATCATCTTGCCACCTCGTTGGCGAGTCCCCATATCTCTGGTATAGTCGCCGGAAATTTGGGGAGTACGCCATGTTACCGCAGGATACACTTAAAAACGTTGTTGATCTGAGCATGTCCGCCACGGATGTCAGCGTCAGCTCGGCCAATATCCTCTCCGGCGTACGTGACGTACAGTCAGCCGCCACCTCCATGGCCAGCGCGATTGAGGAGCTGGCTGCCTCCATCGGCGAGATCGAGAAATCAGCCCAGCGCACCGCCACCTCGGCCCAGCAATCCAGCCATCTCACCCGTGACGGCACCAATGAAGTGCGCCAGCTCGGCAAGATGATTGGCCAGACAGCCGGCACGTTTGATGTGGTAGCGTCCGAAACCCAGCGCCTGCAGCATATTGTCAGCGGCCTGAGCAAAGTGGTGGAGCTGATCTCCAGCATTGCCAAGCAGACCAACCTGCTGGCCCTCAACGCCACGATTGAGGCGGCGCGCGCCGGTGAAGCGGGCAAAGGCTTTACCGTTGTCGCCAGCGAAGTAAAGTCACTCTCCCGCCAGACGCATGACGCCACCGCCACCATCAACCAGCAGATCGAGCAGCTCAACGAAACCTTCACCAAGGTCCTCGGCGGCATTACCAATGCCCGCAGCGTGATGCAGACGGTGGAAGATAAATCACAAAAAGTGATTTCCGATTTTGACGAAATCAACCGCAATGCCGGTGACATCTCTGGCCAGATTGACGAGCTGTCCGGCATCATCGGGCAGCAGCGCGCCGCTATTGGCCTGCTGTCGGAGAATATGCATATCGTCAAGAACAAGAGCGATAGCAACCTCAAGGCCGTTGAAAGACTGGCCGACCAGACCGATCACAACATCCAGCTGATCGAGAAATGGCGTGCCGAGTTGGCGAACGAAGATATCACCAACAAAGTGGTCTATCTCGCCAAGGCCGACCATGTGCTGTGGAAGAAACGCCTGCTGGATATTGCGCTGGGCCGCAGCCAAACCAAGGCGTCCGAACTGGCCGACCACACCATGTGCCGCTTAGGCAAATGGTATGGCAGTCAGCGCGGCACCCCCATGGCCATGCAAGCCGCTTTCCGCGAGCTGGAAGAGCCACACCGCCGCGTCCACCAGCATGGTATTGAAGCCGCCCGCCATTTTGAAAGCGGTCGTCTGGATAGCGGCATGGAACAGTATCGCCTGTTGGAAAAAGCCTCGCAGGAGGTGCTGGTCTGTCTGGACCGCCTGCTGGCCAGTGCCGCCTAAGCATGCCGTTTAACTATTAGATTAATACTGCAGCCTAAAACTGTGGCCAAAAAACTGCGGCATGATGGCAAGCGCCCGGCGCGCCGGGTGTCTCGCCTTGGCGCGGTCTTTCTGCTAAAAAAGCCGCACCATGCCCCGCAAGAAAAACAGCGCCGCCAAGGCCGGCTTCTCCTTCTCGTCCCTTTTTAACCTGCGCGCACTCCTCCGGCTGGGTGTGTTGCTAGGCATCTGGGTTGGCATTATCGGCGTCATTATTGTGGGCTGGTTTGCCGTTCAGCTGCCGCGCATGATTGATACCGCCGCCATGAGCCGCAAGCCCTCCATTACCATTCTGGCGGAAGACGGCTCGCTGGTGGCCCGCTATGGCGATATTACCGGCGCCATTGTCAGCGTAGAGCAGCTGCAGCCGCATACGGTCAATGCCGTGCTGGCGGTTGAAGACCGCCGCTTCTACCACCATTTCGGGGTCGACCCGATTGGTCTGCTGCGCGCGTTCTATGTCAATTTTACTGCCGGGCGCGTGGTACAGGGCGGATCTACCATTACCCAGCAGCTCGCTAAAAACCTGTTCCTTTCGCCTGAGCGCACCTTGGGCCGCAAGATGCAGGAAGCCATGTTGGCCTTGTGGCTGGAATGGAAGTTCAGCAAGAACGAAATTCTGACCGCTTACCTCAACCGCGTTTATTTAGGCGCTGGCGCCTATGGCATCGATGCGGCCGCCCGCGTCTATTATAACAAGAGCGCGCGTGAGCTGTCCTTGAAGGAATCTGCCGTGATTGCCGGTCTGCTGCGCGCCCCCTCGCGCTATTCTCCCGCCGCCAACCCCAATCTGGCTGAAGCGCGCGCCCAGACCGTGCTGGAAACCATGGTAGATGCCGGCTTCATGACGCAAGATGAGCTCAGCCGCATGCGCGCGGCCACGCCGCTGCCGCGCCGCCGCCCCGGCACCAATGATTATGGCCGTTACTTTGCCGATTATGTGCTGGATCAGGTTGAGGATTATGTAGGCGACGATCATGGCGATATCGTGGTGCAAACCACGCTACGCCCGGTCATTCAGCGCGCGGCTGAAACCGCCATCAAGGATTATGTAGCCCAAGGCGCCGACAAGAAGGTGGGTAATGGCGCGGCCGTTGTCCTCTCGCCTGATGGCGCCATTCGCGCGCTGGTGGGCGGTGCTGATTATGACAACAGCCAGTATAATCGCGCCACGCAGGCCAAGCGTCAGCCGGGTTCATCCTTCAAGCCGGTCATTTATCTCTCGGCCATCGAGCATGCAGGTTATACGCCCGATACATTGGTGGAAGACGCCCCGTTTGAAATGGCCAATTACAGTCCGGATAATTACACCGGCAATTATGAGGGCTGGATTCCCATGCGCGAAGCGCTGGCCAAGTCGCTCAACACTGTGGCCGTGCGCCTGCTGCAGGAAACCGGCCTGAAAGCCGCACAGGACACCGCCCGCCGCCTGGGCCTGCCCACCCCGCGTGATACCGGCCTGTCCTATGCGCTGGGCACGGCTGAAGTCAGCCTGCTGCAGATGTCGGGCGCCTATGCCACGCTGGGCAATGGCGGCTATGCTGTGCGCCCCTATGGCATCCTTATGGTGCGCGGTGGTGATGGCCGCCTGCTCTGGCGCCGTCAGGCCCCGCAGCCGGATCAGGTCATTGCGCCCGAGCATCTGGCCATGCTGGTCGACATGATGAAGGGCGTAGTGCAGTTTGGTACCGGCACCGCCGCCGCCCTGCCCGACCGCCCGATGGCGGGCAAGACCGGCACCTCGCAGGATTTTCGTGATGCCTGGTTCATGGGCTTTACTGCCGACTATATCGCGGGCGTCTGGATGGGAAATGACGACAACACCCATATGCGCCGCGTCACCGGCGGCGGCCTGCCCGCCCGTGCCTGGAACGCCATTATGCAGCGCGCCGAAGCGGGTCTGGAGCCGCGCGGCCTGCCCACCGATGGGGTCTATTACCATTCCAGCAGCGAGCGCCGGGGCAGCAGCGAAAGCAATCCGCTGGCCGAAGCCGGGCTATTGCCTAACGATACAGCAGACGGCCGCAGCGACCGCCCCGCGCAGGACAACAATTTCTTCAGTGTTTTGCGCAATTTAACCGACGAAAACGAGCCGCGCTGACCGCTGTTAACCCCCGTCTGATTTTCTGAGTCTTTTGGCTTGCGTTATCAGGCTGTTTTGGTTAGTGTGCGGCCCTGTTCAGGCAAGCACCCATAGCTCAACTGGATAGAGCAACGGACTACGAATCCGTAGGTTAGGAGTTCGAATCTCTTTGGGTGCGCCACTCTCCTTGTGAGAGGCCTGACATCACAACGCCCCGCTTGCCGGGGCGTTTTGTTTTTTAGACATTTTATCTTCTGGTCATGTTTTGCCCTCACGCCACGCGCGCAATTGTCATCTTGAGATGAGTGCCCCCGCCCGATAAAAACTGACCATGAGCAATATTTCCGACAGCCCCACCCCGCTGGATCAGGCCGACCTGTCCGCCCCCATCAAGACCGTGCAGGATACTGCGGCCGACTTTTCGACCGACATCGTCAAATGGGTCGATCAATCCAACGAGCATGCCATTCTCATGCTGTGTGCACTGGTGGGCGCGGGTATTGTGCTGGCCTTGCTGCGCTTTGGCCTGCTGCGCCTGATCAAACGCGGCAAAGAGCTGCCGCGCCGCGGCTTGCGGGCAGTCGCCTATCGGCTCGTCAAAAATACGTCAGTCATGTTCCTGCTGGTGCTGGGCAGCTGGATCATTGAGCAATATGTCAAACTGCCCAAGGGTGTAGTCAACGGCATTGATCTGGCCCTGATGCTAACCGGCTTTTTCCAGGCGGGCCTGCTGGCACGCGCCATCATCCTGATGCTGATTGAACACCGCCTGATCCGGGGCGGCATGAGCGATCTGCCCGTGCATAACGCGCTGGGCGTATTAGGCTGGCTGGTCAATCTGGTGGTCTGGTCAGTCACGCTGCTGCTCCTGCTCGACAATATGGGCGTGAACGTCAACGCACTGGTTGCCGGTCTTGGCATCGGTGGCTTGGCATTAGGTCTGGCCGCGCAGGGAATTATCTCGGACCTGTTCTCGGCCCTGTCCATCGTGTTTGACCGCCCGTTTGTGCGCGGCGATTTCGTCACCTTTGGCGACAAGCAAGGCACGGTTGATCATATCGGCCTCAAGACCTCGCGCATCCGCGCCCTGACCGGTGAGATGATCGTTGTTTCCAACAACAAGCTGCTGGGTGAGATCATCCATAACCACCAGATGATGCTGGAACGGCGCATGATCTTTACCATCGGCGTGACCTATGACACCCCGCCCGACCAGCTTGAAGCCATCCCCGGCCTGATCCGCGAGCTGGTGCAGGCCCAAAATCTCTGCCGGTTTGACCGCGCGCATATGGTGCGGCTGGCCGACAGCTCGATTGATTTTGAAACAGTCTATTACTTCAAGGGCCGTGAATATGCCCCGGCGCTTGACGCGCATCAGGCTATTTTGCTTGGCCTCATGCGGGCATTGGCAGAGCGCAAGGTGCAGTTTGCCTATCCCACGCAAACACTCTATCTGGCGCGCAGCAAATAGAATATAATGAGGGACGTCCACTGAGCTGCCCCATAGGTCATCTAGCTAAGCTGGCGCCACCAATTATACTGCAAGCTGCACATTCAACCAGCTTTCGGCCCCATATTTATGCCCCCACCCAAAAAATCAGGCTTCAGCCTAATTGAGGCCGCAATTATTATGGGGGTCATAGGCCTCGTCATAGGCGGCATCTGGGTGGCGGCCAGCTCGGTCATGCTCACACGCGCAACAAATGAGGCCCAGCAAACTATTCTGACAATTGTGTCGAGGTGGCGAGGTAACTACCAGAATATTTCCATGCAAGCTCTAGTAGACGCCGGCACCCCTTATATCACCGGAGATCCCGCCCTCTTTGCAAACATCCCCGGCGTTCATTATCAGGATGCCTATCACATTACCTACGACACCAACATAGCGTTAGGTGGCACCTTCGGCGTCGTCTGGGACGGCTACTGCGGATACAGCCCATGTGAAGTGATTGATGTTTACCTAACACCCCCCTCAACAGCGATGTGTGAGCGACTAGTCGCGTTTTTTGCTGCCAACAGCACAAACCTAGGTATTGTCCGTATGATGAATCCGGGCGAATGCCCAACATACAGCAATTACATCTCACTTCTATTCAAGAAGTAAGCGGCGTGTCATCCTAGGTTATTCATTCTATTTAGGCAGGCGGCCGCGCAGACCGTCAGGCAGACCAATACGCTCAAACAGGAACGTGCGGATCTTGCTGCCCAGCAAAATACCGGGCGCGCTCAGGCTGTATTGGCCATGGCGGCGAATGAACACCCAGCCCTTATTGGAATACCAGCGGCGCAGCCAATAGGTGGTGAAAATGCCAAAGATACTACCCACAATCACGTCGGTCGGGTAATGCGCCGTAATCACAACGCGGCTGCAGGCAACCAGTGCAGCCCCACCCCATAATGGCAGGCGCAGGCGCGGAAAGAAAAAGCCCAAGGCGGTGGCCAGCACAAACGCAGTATCGCTATGGCCGGATGGCATGGAATTATAGGCCGACTTGGCAAAGGTGAATGGGGCAAAGCCATACATGTCCTCAGAGAACAGCAGGCGCGGACGCATGCGGCCAATAATGCCCTTCAGGATGTTGACCAGAATGCCCGAGCCCGCAATGGCCACAAACATAAAGCCCACCGCCTGCGCCAGCCAGCTGAGCACACGGCGCAGCGAGCCATCGTCCAGCGCCTGCCGCGCCGCCAGAATAAACGGCAGAATCAGCCCCAGCGGCACCAGATAATATTTGGAATCACCAAACTTAGAGACCGTGTGGAAAAAATTATACACACCCTCACTCACCCGACTGACCATAAACAGGGCCACCGGGCGGTCGACATAAGTAAAGGTGAGATCAAAGATGACAAACAGCACCACAGCCCACCACCAGCGGCGGTCACGCCAGCTGGGCAGCTGAATGGTCAGCGTACGTGACGGCTTGTCAAAGCGGATCACGGAATCTCCTTGCGCAGGAACAGGTACATCTTGAGATGCTCACCCTTTGAATAATTAAAGCCGGTGAAACTGGCAAGCGCATCTGCTGCGGCAAAAGGTGCCGCCAGCTTTTTCTCGCTGATGAGGACGAGCTGGCAACGCTCCGGCAGCTCAGCCAGCGGCGTTAACATATCAACGCTATCCCGCAGCTGGGTAGCGGTTCCCACCAGAAAAACCAGTGATGGCTCGGCATAACCCACACTAGCCACCGGCGATGCCGGGCAAAGCGGCCGGGCCAGTTCCAGCGCCTGCGCGGCCGAGCGGCTCACCCACAGCGCATCCAGACGCGGCAGCATCTGGCCAAACGACACTGCGTAGAAATTAAGCAGCGCCGTCAGCGCCACCGTCCCCGCCAGCACCGGGCGGCGGCTGCGCATGGCTAACGCCACCACCACAGAGGCCACCAGCAACAGGCCAGAAGCCAGCGCCAGCATGCTCACCGGCGTATCCCCCAGCAGCTTGAACCATTGCGCCATACCAGTGCTACGCTCAGCAAAGATGGCAAGCGGCGCCAAGGGCACCGCCAGCGCCACCACGACGATCAGCAGCACCGCAAGGCCCGTTACCCCTCCACGCCACCAGCGCGACCGCGCCGTCAGCGGTTGCCATACCTGCGGCTGGGTCAACGTATAAGCCAGCAACAGCGCAACAGCCGGGAAGGTCGGCATGGTGTAATGCATCAGCTTGGTGGGGAACAACTCAAACGCCAGCCAGAACGGCACCAGCCACAGCAGCAACACCCGCACCAGCGGCACGCGGCGCTGTGCCCAGATAACCGGCAGCGCCAGCAGCGCCAGCGGCGCCCATGGCCAGAAGGTCAGGAAAAACGTGCCGATATAAAAACCGGGCGGCGCGCCATGGCCCTCTTGCCCGCCGGCCACTTTGGCGGCCAGATCATGCCCCACAGATTCTGCCCAGAACGCACCGCCAGTTTTAATGGTAATGGCCACCAGCCACGGCAGCACCAGCGCCAGCAGCAGCGGCCCACCCCAAACCGGCTGCAAGCCGCGCAGCCACTGCGCCGAGCGATTAGCAAGCGATACACCCACCGCCACCGCGACCAGCGGAATCAGGATGATCGGCCCTTTGACGAGAATGCCAAGGCCCAGCGCCACCCAAAAACACGCCGCCTGCGCCCGGCTCAGCGCCCCATCCAGCGCGAGGCGCAGCAGCGGATACATCATGGCGGTAATACAGGCCAGCAATACCGCATCAGTCTTGGCCATGCGCGCTTCAACGCCCAGCAGCAAACAAGAGGCCAGCAGACCACCCGCCATCAAGCCGCCCAGCGGCGAAATATAACGTGCGCCCAGCTGCGCCGTCAGCAACACCGCCAGCAACGCGCCGAGCAGCGAGGGAATGCGATACGCCCAGATCTGGTCAGACGCGCCAGTGAGCTTGGCACTGGCGCTTTGCAGCCAGTAAATGCCGATCGGCTTTTTGTGACGGGGCTGATCCTGAAAGCGGATATCAACGTAATCACCGCTCTCCACCATCTGGTGCGAGGCTTGGGCAAAGCGTGATTCATCGCGGTCAAACGGCGGTAACGTCGTCAGGCCCGGCAGCCACAGCACCAGACACAGCAGCGCCAGCACGCCCAGCCGCACGCTGGTGGAGTGCAGACTCACACTCACGCGGCACCGGCCTTGGCCGCCTTGCGGTCACGCAGGACGAAGTAGAGATTGCGGAAGTAAATGAACAGACCCAGCCCCTGCCCGAAGATAAACACCGGGTCCCCCTTGTGAAGGGCATAGACCAGCAAAGCCGCGCCGCCGCCGATGGAGAAGAACCAGAACAGATCCGGGATCACGCTCTTTTTGGCCTTTTCCGAGGCAATCCACTGAATGAGAAAGCGCATCATGAACAGTGCCTGTCCAAAGAAGCCAAATACCACCCACCAGAACTCGGTTGAGCTCCAGAGCGCCAGCAACGAGTTTTCAGCGCTCGCCAGACGTTCAGCAATAAATCCACCCATGATCAGCTCCAACAGACAGGTTACAGCTGGTTAAAAGCCATATTGCCCGCCGCAACGCAACAGCTTTGCGAATTGCCCGGAAAAACGGGTTTTTCTGCGTCTTTTCAGCCATAAAAGCACCGACGCCGGGGATATTTCTGGCCAAAAGCGCGGCAGCCGCCACGCCGCGTGGGCGACGCGCCCCCTTGACGAAACTCAAGCTTTTAGGTCTGCTATCCCTCCAATAAGAGAGAAGAACAGGATACGGGCATGATCGGGACACGCGACGACAAACGCGCCAAGCGCGACTATTACACCATGGGTGACCGGATTTTGCATTTCTATGACAATGCCGATGCCTATCACCATCTGGTTGCCTACGATCATAGTGCGCCGGCTGCCGCACCGATTAACCCCCGCTCAAAATTTCAGTTAAAATATCAGCGCGCTAAAAGCTGGCTGCTCGCGCACTCAGCTCTGGCGCGCGGGGTGCAGCAGGTTGGCCGCACCATTGGCGAGGCGCTGGCCGCCTACAAACACAGCTTCAGCCGAAGCAAAATCGGCAAATCCCTTAAGGTACGCGGCGAGAATGACAGCCAGCGCGACTTTACCGTGGCCGTCAACCATGCGCGTGAGCAATTGCGTGCGGGGATGCTGCCTGCCCTCATCGTCTGTGCGGCATTTGATATCTGCATGATTGTGGGCACCTCTGGCGGCATCCTGGTTGCAGGCCCGCACCTGAACAGCATGATGATTGCCACCATGGTCATCAATCTGGCGGGCGGCATGGGCATTCAGCGCTACCGCGAGATGAACCGCACCTTGCATGACATCACTAATGATTATAAACGCAGTGGCGAGCCTTTTGTGCGCCTGACTGTTAACCGCCTGCGCAAAGAGCTGACGCATGAACCGCCCAGCCGCGCCGCCCGCTTAATTCGCCGCCTGACCGGCCAGCGTGAGGATGCCCCCACCTATCAACCGGCACTGGAGAGCGATCCCGAGCGGCAATATGCCAAATCTGCAGCTCAGTCGATTGAGGCGTCGCCGCAGGCGACAGAACCCGCGTTATCACCCGCCCAACTCAGCCGCCCGACCCAGCAATTTCTGGTACTGGCGCAGCGCCTGCATGATCAGACCCAAAGTTATGAGCAGCGCGGCCTGATGCCTGATATAGCGCTGGATGAAGCCCACCGTTACCTGCAACAAAAAATTGCCCGGCAACCCAGCGTGCGCCTGCGCAACCTGTTTGCGCGGCTCTCTCCCATGATTGAGACGGACAAGCAAAGCGATATGCTCAAACTGGCGCATGCGCTGTACCATGACAGCCTGACCCAGCCCGGCCATCCCGGCTTCCTGCCGATGCTCGTGCATTTTAGCAAACGTCAGCGAGAGAGCGAACCGACTTAAGCCGCGTTGACGTCGGCCTTGTCAGCGCTCACAACCGAGGCCTGCACAATGCGGGCACGCTTGCGCAGCCATGCCACGCCCAGCAGGTCAACAATGCCCACCAGCGCGCGCTGCAGATTGTTGTATTTAGACACGCCGCGTTCACGCGGGCGGTGATTGACCTCGGCATAATCACACACCCACCCGCGCGAGATCATCAGCGCCGGGGTAAAGCGGTGCAACGCATTAAACGCGGGCAAATCCAAAAACGCCTCACGGCGAAACACCTTGATCCCGCAGCCGCTGTCACGGCAGCCATCCCGCAGAAAGAACTGGCGCACACCATTGCCAATCTTGCTGGCTATCTTTTTCCAGATGGTGTCCTTGCGCTTCAAGCGCAGGCCGCCCACCAGCCCCAGCGTGGGGCCACCTGCCAGCGCTACCGCCAGCAGTTTGGGCAGATCGGCCGGGTCATTCTGGCCATCGCCATCAAGCGTGCCCACCCACTGGCCCTGCGCGGCCTTCACGCCGCTGCGCACAGCAAAGCTCTGGCCAGTACGCATGGCATGGCGCACCACGCGCAGCTCAGGCACGCTGCGCATCTGGGCTTTAAGCACGTCAGGCGTGGCATCAGTGCTGCCATCATCGACATAGACAATTTCAAAACTGTGCCCGCCACGCAGCGCCGCCACAATCTCGCCAATCAGCGGGGCGATATTGTCCTGCTCATTCAGAACAGGCACAACCACAGAAATCAGTGGGACAGAACCCAGCGGGGCGGCAGATGCAGACATGATAGAACTCCTGCCCCTTTCATATCGGGCGAGCCGGGCAACAGCAATATCTGTTTGCGCTGCTTAAGCGCGCACCCGCGCAAAAGCTGGAAAAAAGGCGTTTTTAGCGCGGCAGCAGCGTATCGGCCGGGACATGCAGATAAACCGTGGCGGTTTCTACCCCAGGGTTACGGTCGGCCAGACCGCCGTTGCTGATATGGGCAAACGCGCCCGATACGCGCCAGCTGTTTTCAAAGCGATAGCCCAGCTCAATCTGGCTGCGGAACTCAATCGCCGAGCCCAGATCCTTGCCTGACCCGCTCGACCACAGCCCAGCGGCAAAGCTCGGCGTGACGGTGAAGCGGTCATGGATCATCCAGTCAGCCGCGATACCGGCAAACGCGCCGCCCGAGCCGTCGCTATTGGCTTCAAGCGCGATCAGCGGCTTGAACACATACCACAGCGGCTCGCCAAAGCGGTATTCCACCCGCATATCAGTGGCAATATCACGCTCGGCATTATTGCGCACATCAAAGCCGCCTACACCAAAGCTCAGCAGCGGTGTGGTGTCCGTTGACAGGCCATTGCTATTGGTGTGACTGGCCGGAACGGCAACAGCAATCGCGGCGGCGGCGGCAATAACGACGGGAATCACGGACATAAAAAGCTCCTGCGGCATATGACGCACGGCAATGTGCCTTTGCGTCATAACGGATCAAATGATGGGCGCACTCTGGCGCAAAAATCTTTTTCTTTCAATCGGCTGCGGCAAAAAGCTCACAAAGCCAGCCCAGCGTTGCAGCTAGGTGACAATATGGCGGCGGATAAAACCCGTATTAAGGTTTGGGCAGGCGCTGGGCAATTGCTCTAGCGCAAACCATTGGGTGCGCAATATTTCCACACCATCAGCCTTAGCCTGGCCAGCGGCGGGGCCAACCTGCACTTTATATACGTGTACCGTCACCGTCGCGCCCCATTGCTGGCCTGTATAAATCTCGCAGGGCACCAACTGGCTTTCATCCACCTGCAAGGCGGTTTCTTCAAGCAATTCGCGGCAGGCTGATTGCGCGGGCGTTTCACCGCGATCCACCCCGCCACCGGGCAATTGCCAGCGGCCCGGCAGATAGGAATTTTCCACCAGCAGCACCGCCCCCGCCGGATTGGTGACAATCACCATGGTCCCGGTCCGGGTCGGCCGAAAAATTTTCCACAGCACCACGCGCACAAAATGCGCCAGCCGCCATGCCCAGGGGCCTAATGCGTCCAGAATGACCTTGTGATCCACCATGGGGCTCCCCATATACCTTTTGTGGGCCTGCCAGTTGGGGGTATCACAGATTTAGGTTAATGTCTGCCGGGCGCACCAGATGGGCGACGGCTTACAGGGGGAGCGGGATTATGGATTTCAGCAATTACACCGACCGTGCACGTGGTTTTATTCAAAGCGCGCAAACGCAAGCGCTGGCCCGTGGCCATCAGAAGCTCACCCCTGAGCATGTCGCCAAAGTGCTGCTGGAAGACAATGAGGGTCTGGCCAGCAATCTCATCCGCGCCGCCGGTGGCCAACCCGAACTGGCCTTGCAGAAGGTCAACGCCTCGCTTGACCTGCTGCCGCGTGTAGAAGGCTCGGGCGCGGGCTCTCTCTACCCCACACCAGAGCTGGCCCGTTTCTTTGAACTGACCCAGCAGATCGCCAAGAAAGCGGGGGACAAGTTTGTCACCGCCGAGCGCCTGTTGCTGGCGCTGGCCATGAGCGAGGGCACCCCAAGCTGTGATGCGCTCAAGGGTGCTGGCGCCACGGCCCAGCAGCTCAATGAAGCTATCAACAAGATCCGCAAGGGCCGCACCGCCGACAGCGAAAATGCCGAGCAGCAATATGACGCCCTGAAGAAATATGCGCGCGACCTGACCGAGGCCGCCGCCAGCGGCAAGCTCGACCCCGTAATTGGCCGCGATGAAGAGATCCGCCGCGCCATTCAGGTGCTTTCCCGCCGCACCAAAAACAATCCGGTGCTGATTGGTGAACCGGGCGTAGGTAAAACCGCGATTGCCGAAGGGCTGGCCCTGCGCATCGTCAATGGCGACGTGCCGGACAGTCTGCGCGGCAAAAAGCTGCTCTCGCTTGATCTGGGCACCATGGTGGCAGGTGCCAAATACCGCGGCGAGTTTGAAGAGCGCCTCAAAGGCGTGCTGCAGGAAGTTGCGTCGGCCGAAGGCGGCATCGTGCTGTTCATTGATGAGCTGCACAACCTGATGGGCGCCGGCAAAGGCGAAGGCACGATGGACGCTGCCAACATGCTCAAGCCCGCGCTCTCACGCGGCGAGCTGCATTGCATTGGCGCCACCACGCTCGATGAATACCGCAAGCATATCGAGAAGGACGCCGCCATGGTGCGCCGGTTCCAACCGGTATTTGTGGGTGAGCCCACAGTGGCGGACACCATCTCCATCCTGCGCGGCCTGAAAGAAAAGTATGAGCTGCATCATGGCGTGCATATCACCGATGGCGCTATTGTAGCGGCGGCAACTCTGTCCAACCGTTACATCACCGACCGCTTCCTGCCGGACAAGGCCATTGACCTGATCGATGAAGCGGCCGCGCGCCTGCGCATGGCGGTCGATTCCAAACCTGAAGCGCTGGACGAGCTTGACCGCCGCATCATGCAGCTCAAGATCGAGCGCGAAGCCCTGAAGAAGGAAAGCGACAAGGCCAGCCGCGACCGTCTTGAAAAGCTCGACAAAGAGCTGAGCGACCTGACCACGCAGTCCAACGCCATGACGCAGCGCTGGCAGGCCGAGCGCGACAAGCTCAGCGATGCGCAGAAGATCAAGGAAAAGCTGGATCAGGCCCGCATCGAGCTGGAAAAAGCCCAGCGTGATGGCGAGTGGAGCCGCGCCGGTGAGCTGACCTATGGCGTGATCCCCACCCTCACCAAACAGCTGGAAGACAGCCAGGCCCATAGCGACCGCATGCTCAATGAAGAAGTGCGCGATAGCGATATTGCCGCTGTCATCAGCCGCTGGACTGGTATTCCGGTCGACAAGATGATGGAAGGCGAGCGTGAGAAGCTGCTGCGTATGGAAGAGGTGCTGCACGGCCGCGTGGTTGGTCAGGATGAGCCGGTTGTGGCGGTGAGCAACGCCATTCGCCGCGCCCGCGCCGGCCTGCAGGACCCCAATCGCCCGATTGGCTCCTTCCTGTTCCTCGGCCCCACTGGTGTGGGCAAGACCGAGCTGACCAAAGCGCTGGCCTCCTTCCTGTTTGATGATGAGAGTGCCATGGTGCGCATCGACATGAGCGAATTCATGGAAAAGCACAGTGTCTCGCGGCTGATCGGCGCGCCTCCCGGCTATGTCGGTTATGATGAAGGAGGCCTGCTGACCGAGGCTGTGCGCCGCCGCCCCTATCAGGTGGTGCTGTTCGATGAAATCGAGAAGGCGCACCCGGATGTCTTCAACGTGCTGCTGCAAGTGCTGGATGATGGCCGCCTGACCGATGGTCAGGGCCGCACGGTGGACTTCAAGAACACGCTGATCATCCTCACTAGCAATCTGGGTGCTGACTATCTGGCTGAGCTCAAGGAAAACGAGCCGGTCGAAAAAGCCCGCCCGCAGGTGATGGAGGCCGTGCGCAAGGCGTTCCGTCCGGAATTCCTCAACCGTCTGGATGAGATCCTGCTGTTCAACCGTCTCTCGCGCAGCCATATGGGCGGCATTGTCAAAATCCAGCTCGGGCGGCTGGAAAAGCTGCTGGCCGAGCGCCACATCACGCTGGCGATGGACAGCAAAGCGATCGACTGGCTGGCCAATGCGGGCTACGACCCGGTCTATGGCGCCCGTCCGCTCAAGCGTGTTATTCAAAGCGCGCTGCAAAATCCGCTGGCCCAGCATCTGCTGGCAGGTGAGATCCATGACGGCGAGACCATCAATGTGACCGCCGCCAGCACAGCGGCCGACGCCCTCACCCTGACCAACGCCGCCGGCAAGGAATTTACCGGCACCACCGCCCACACCGGCATCTCATCCGGCACGGGTGATGGTAAGGTACGGCGGGTGCATTGATGAGTGAGAGGGATATTATACGGGAAGTGCTATGCTCTAATCCCTTGATCAAATTTTCTGTTTATACGCACATTCACAGCAAAATTACGATTGAAGCAGGAGATGATATAATATCACTTCTTGATAAAATGCGTGCACACACAAATAGTGTCGCGGATCAAATATCCTTAGACAGCACTATTGTTAATGAAGCGTATGGAAAGTTCTGGATGTGGACTCTTGCCGCCTATGAAATTACCAGATCGATGAATGAATGCCGTTTATGTTTTAGCTCAGATGTTCAAAGTAGTGTTTCGACTTATAAATATAAAATTGAGCGTTTGCGCATGCCTTTTGCCAAGCAACAGCTTAAAAATCAGCCCACCATAATGAATGAAAGCGAAGCATCAATATACAGCTTTAGGCAAGGAGATGATTTAATTTTCAAAATTAACGAACAAGAATATTCAGCTAGAAATCTCATTAGGGACTTTAAGGACATGATCTTTTCGATCAAAGAGGATGACATACTGAACAAGATGGAAACGACAGCTAAACGTAAATAATATTTATGTTTCCAACCAAAGCAAGCAGCACTACCGACCCAACCCGCAATCGTCATGCCAGCCTCCGCCTGCGCTGGGGTGACGTTCTCTGAACACGATAAAATAATTCCCTCCTCCGTGAGGGGGAGGATGGGTGGGGAGCGGATGAAAGCGTCCACAAGCAGTACTTCTCATTTCAGATATTCAAACGCACCCACCAGCTCACGCGCCTTTGCCAAAGGCAAAGCATGTTCGCCGCCCCCCTCACGGGGGAGGAATAATAAAAGTCACGTCCTGAAAGCAGCACCCTGCTCATGAGGTGTGCAGTTAACAGTTAAACAGCTCCCGGCCCCGCAGCCAACAAAGGTTGTAAATCCCGAAACCGTATGATACACGAAGGCCAATTGGCCATGTGTGCAACACGTGGTTTGCGTATTTACGGATCACGCAAGTCACGACGCGGCAACGCGCCCGAGTGGTGAAATTGGTAAACACACGGGACTCAAAATCCCGCACCGCAAGGTTTGTCGGTTCAAGTCCGACCTCGGGCACCACCCTCCCAAATTCGTGCAGACTGCATACTTTTTACAAGCATGCGCCGTCGCGTTATTAACGAATTAGCCCGAAATTCAGGTCATAATTTTTATACAACCGCCTGTAATTAAGGCACTTTTTAGAAATTTCCTGTTGCCTGAATTATGCGCAATTTGTTAGTCTAGACAATTGATAGATACAACAATATATGACGTAGCGAAATGCCTGGGAACCTTGCACCGCTTCACATCCTGATTGTCGATGACAGTCTGCACATCCGCCGCTTGGTCTTGACCATGCTGCGCGCCATGGGCTGCGTGCATATGCATGAAGCCAAGAACATTTCGCAAGCGCGAGATATTCTGGCCCGCAAGCCGATCGACCTTGCCCTGATTGACTGGATGCTGGATGACCCGGCGGGTACCGGCATGGATCTGGTCACCTATATCCGCAAGTCAGGCACCAATGACATGGTGTATCTGCCCATCATCATGATGACCGGCCATACCGAGCGTGAGAACATCGAGCTGGCCCGCGACATGGGCGTGACCGAGTTTCTGGCCAAGCCCTTTACTGCCCGCAACCTGCATACCCGTCTGGCGATCCTGATTGATCAGCCGCGCCCGTTTGTTAAAACCCGCAGCTTCTTTGGCCCCGACCGCCGCCGCCGCCATACCGGCCCCGGCGTCACGGGCGAGCGCCGCCTTCACCTTGCCAAACGCACCACCACATGAACACCTCGCCCGCCCCCACCTCTGCACCGCCTGCATCCGCCGAGCCGATCATCATCGAGCGCAAAAACGTGCTACGCGAGCGCGTGGGCGGCAGTCTGGATGATGGCCTGGCGCACCGGGCCGAGGCATCGGTCAACAATCTCTCCGGCAATTTTACGCAATGGCTGGAAGAAACCGTGACCCATCTGCTCGACGCCCGCCAAGCCATGGGCGCCAGCCCAATCAACCGCCAGACCGGCAGCGCGCTCTATACGGCGGTGCTGGAAACCAAAAGCCTGGGGGAGACATATGGCTATCCGCTGGTCTCGCGCTTCAGTCATTCGCTAGCGCGCCTGCTCGTCAAGCTGCCAGAGGACAAGAACGCGCCGTGCCAATTGGTCGATGCGCATATCGATGCCATTCGCGCAGTGCTGCGCACCGGCATGACCATGGCCAACGATCCGGTTGGCGTTGCACTCGCCAGCGAGCTTGAACAACAGGTCGCCGCCCTGCTTGGATGAGGGGTATATACCCAGAGGAGAGTCGAACTCCCGACCTCGACAGCACTATTGTGCTCAGAAACAGCAGTTTTTCATCCTGTTACGGCTCAAAACCCCATATTTTCAGCCATTTTATGACAAGAATGGCGCTCAGCAACATCGCGGGATAGCGGTTGCATGACTCTCCTCTGCTAGGCACGCAGTCATGAGATAGCGGCATCTTTAATAACGAATTACTATAAATACGTTACTTATTATCTTGATAGTAACGCCCATGAGAGCTATTCTGGCTCTAGTAATAAGAAGCTGTATTTTCGTTACTAGAGGTCAATATGGATAAATCAGGGCGAATTGGCGAGAGAGTCCCCTGCTCAGCTGTAGCGGGCGAGCATTATACCGCCTATGTGCCGCGCCCGCTACCGCCAGAGCCTCCGCTCGACCTGACGAACATCTACCCTCTGCTCGATCAGGCCAACGCCGCCATCGGCCGGCTGGATGGCATGAGCATGGTGCTGCCGGATCCATCGCTCTTCCTTTATATGTATGTGCGCAAGGAAGCGGTGCTGTCGTCACAGATTGAAGGGACACAGTCATCGCTGTCGGATTTATTGCTGTTTGAAAGTGCTGAAGCACCCGGCGTGCCGCTTGATGATGTGACGGAAGTTTCTTGCTACGTCGCCGCTATGAATTATGGTCTTGAACGGCTGAAAGAGTTTCCACTCTCGCTGCGGCTGCTGCGAGATATCCACGACAAGCTGATGACTAATGCGAGGGGCGGGAACAAGCAACCCGGCGAGTTCCGCACTTCGCAAAACTGGATTGGCGGCACCCGCCCCGGTAATGCCCGCTTTGTGCCGCCGCCACCTGAACGGCTGATGGAAACACTCGGTGCGCTGGAAAAGTTTTTGCATGATGAAACGGTGACGCTGCCTATTCTCATCAAGGCTGCACTGGCGCATGTGCAGTTTGAAACCATCCATCCGTTTCTGGATGGCAATGGGCGTTTGGGGCGGTTGCTTATCACCTTTATCTTGTGTGCCGAAGGGCTGCTCAAACAACCGATGCTCTATCTCAGCCTCTATCTCAAGACCAACCGGCAGGCTTATTACGACCATCTGCAGAATGTGCGTGAGACAGGTGACTGGGAAAGCTGGATCAAGTTTTTCCTGCAAGGCGTGATTGAGACGGCCAGTCAGGCAGCCAACACAGCACAGGCATTAGTAGCGCTCTTCACGAAAGACCGCGCTATCATCCAACAATCTGACAAAGCAACAGCGACGACACAAATTGTTTATGATGCCCTGCTTCGGCAGCCCGTCACCAACACACGTCGCCTGCGTGAGTTAACCGGCAAGCCGCTTCCCACTCTTCTGCGCGCGCTTGATGGCCTGCAACAGCTTGGCATCATCACCGAAACGACGGGTAAAGAACGCAACAAGGTGTTTGCCTATCGCGCTTATTTGGAGATTCTGAATCAGGGGACGGAGCCGCTACCGCGGTGACGAAAGGAGCTGAAATGAACTACTTTATTATGGAACTGGAAGTTGAGAAAACGACTCTGAGGAAGTCAATCCCGGAAGAACAGCATGAAGACTTTCTGACCTTCATGCATCAGCTTAACGATGGGAGAGCTTTCCCTGATAACTATCGCATCCCTTGCGATTTTACAGTCGGATCAGAACATAAAGTCCCATCCGATGCTGGTTTGCTGGATGGCTCTCCGGCCCTCTCTCCACGCGCCCAAGCGGCCATCAATGCGGTGGCTGCCAAGGATGTACAGTTTATCGGATTTGACTACGCACCCTCCACCAATCCGGATTATCCGTTCCCGGTTGAGCCCGGTTATGCGTGGCTGAATGTACTCAACCGCGCTTCGTGCCTTGAGCATATCTATGGTGATGTGCGCCCGCGCAAGCCCGAATGGTCAATGACGGAAAAACGGCATATTCCGCGTGAGCCCGCCCCCATCCTGAAAGAAATCCGCTTCCATCCCGAAAAAATTAGAGGCCTGAACATTTTCAGGCCAGCTGAATTCTTTCCGATTCTGGTTGTAACAGAACCTCTGAAAGAGGCTCTTGAAATGATTAAACCCATTGGGCTTGCATTTAGACCACTTGAGGATGATCTTGTTCAAATCCGATGGACAAGAAATAATCGGCAGGGATTCTGGCCGGGCGAGTGCTGATTTACCTAGGGTTAACTCAGCCATGATATTCTGGCCGCATGAATTTTGCGGGATTAAGTGATATTGAAAAACAGGCGCATGTACAAAGTCAACTGCTGAAGCAGATTGAGCTGTCGTGCGAGCCGGGCCGCAGCCGAGAATATCACCATCTCATTCCAGCAGAAATTTGGGGAAAAGATGAAATCATAGGAGAACTTGGCTTACGCGATAATAGAACTGCCTATGATAGTCAGCAAAACCGTATGCTGCTGCCTTCAACTCATTTAGGCGCTGTGGCTATCTACCGCGTCTTCTACAAATGCAGAGTCGTATAGTAGCAAGATCGGCGCCTAATTTCAAAACGACACACGAAAAAGCCCACGAGAGAGAACCGGCCTTTTTGGCCCTAGAGAATCGGGAAAGTTGGTTCTCCCGTGTCGTTTGGGAGCGAAATACCCCCGCAACGGCCGCAAAACTCTCGACTTAAGGAAAAACCGCCTGCAGCGGCGATAGGAATGGTGGTGGACGGTGTCCTGACCTTGCCAGCGTGAGCGAGCTAGTTGCAGATATTCGACGCCTTGCCCTGCCTAACAGGGCAGATACAGGGCAGTTTTTTAGATACGCAAGGATATACGCTCCAACTGCAGATTGAGATAAGCCGATAAACTGCCAGTTTCCGCTTACTTGATGATGAGCCGGGAACCACATCCACGAAAAAATAACAGGGCACAATGTTTGACTATCAGGGCAGAGCCTTTCTTCTAGCAGGGGACATAACATCGACAGAGTCCAGCCAACTAAAATACAAAATTTAAAATGTATAATTTTTCCACTTGCAAGGTGCCCTCATTTTATGAATGATAAAAATATTCAGATGGCAATAGTCAGGTTGATAGAGCCCCTGGGCCGTCCATGCAGTTCGCTGCATGCCAACGCAACAGGAGGCTCACATGAACCCAGTAAAAGCTATCAGTACGGCAGCGTCGAGTGCTGCCCTTCTTCACGATCTTCGCCATAGCATCGAATATCGTGATCCAAAATCACTCAAGCCTAATCCCAAGAATGCACGCAAGCACAGCAAGCGGCAGCGTGCTCAAATTGCGGCTAGCATTCGTGAGTACGGCTTTATCAATCCCATCATCACTGATTCCTCCGGCAACGTGCTGGCGGGCCATGGTCGGCTTGAAGCAGCGCTGGAGATTGGGCTGGATCTTGTCCCCACCATCAACCTCGGCCATCTGACTAAGGAGCAGATCCGCGCCTATGCTTTGGCGGATAATAAGCTGGCTGAGCTGTCGGAATGGGATCGGGCGATTCTTATCGAAGAACTCGGTGAATTGAGTCTGGCTATGAACCATATCGAGCTTACCGGCTTCTCCACTTGTGAAGTTGATCTGCTGCTCGATAAGAATGACCCAGACAAGATGGATCCGGCGGATATGTGCCCGGCGCTGAAGCTCGATCTGGCGCCCGTCACCAAGCGTGGGTGCATCTGGATCATGGGCAAGCACCGCCTGATGTGCGGAGATGCAACGAATGCCCAGGATTATGCAGACCTGATGAACGGACAGTTTGCCATCATCATCAGCACGGACGCGCCCTATAACCTCGCTGTTGCATCACTATCAGTAATCAAGCGCCACCGAGAGTTTGTTCAAGCCTCTGGGGAGATGAGTCCTGAGCAGTTTACTGAGTTTCTCAGGAAGGTCGCAACCTTGCTCAAGGAACACAGCGTCGACGGCTCAATCCATTATTATTTTATGGATTATCGTCATCTGATGGAGATACTGACCGCTTGCCAGTCTGTCTACGGCGCCATCAAGCAGTTAGCGGTTTGGGCCAAGAATAATGGTGGTATGGGTACATTTTATCGTAATCAGCATGAGTTAGTGCTGATCTTCAAGAATGGGTCTGCTCCCCACATCAACAACTTTGGCCTCGGCGAAAAGGGCCGCTACCGTACCAATGTCTGGAATTACGCTGGCGTGAACACCTTTGGTCGCCATCGTGATGAGGAGTTGGCGATGCACCCCACCTGCAAACCCGTCATCATGATTTCCGACATCCTGCGCGACTGCTCGAACCGCAATGATATCGTCCTCGACCCCTTTATGGGCAGCGGGACCACCATCATGGCCGCAGAAAAGACGGGGCGTATTGCCTATGGCATGGATTTGGATCCGCATTATGTCGATGTGGCCGTGCGGCGTTGGCAGACCTATACCGGCCAGGATGCCGTGCATGCCACAACCGGCAAGACCTTCGCGGAAACTGAGGCTGCAGCGGCGGAGGGCGATCATCATGACTGATTATGACCCATTCAACAAACCGCCCCGTAAGCGCTCCGGCCGCGGCGGCAATTATGTTGACCCGCCAGCGCAACATCGCTTTAAGCCCGGCCAGTCCGGTAATCCCCGAGGACGACCCAAAGGATCGATTAGCCTGACCAATGCCTTAGTCAAACTCTTAAACAAGAAGGTTCGGGTTACGCTTGATGGTAAGATGAAGTCTCTTTCTCAGTCCGAAATCATCGCCATGCAGGTCATGAGCGAGGCGACAAAGAAAGATCTTAACTACATCAAGTTTATCGCTCAGCAAACACAGAACCATCCCGAGATGCAAATGCAGGCCGCGGCTGATGATGCCGAAAAGGAGGTCTTGATCGATAAGGTAATGGAACTGATGAAGGTGCTTATCCAGACCCAAACTCAGGATATTCAGCCCAATCCCATTACATTGTTTGAGGAAAATGTGGAGACTACCAAGCCCATCGAGGTCGGCGTTGTCGTGACCAAGGCGAGTGCTCCAATGCCAACACAGGTGCCCACCTCTGTACCAGCCGCCCCTAGTCCGCGGCCAGTACCAAAGCCCCAGCTCTCGGAGGAGCAGTTAAGAGCGAGAAGAAAGAGACAGGATCTTCTGAATGGCATCTCCCGTAGCGATAGCCCTGAGAAATTATTACGCTTTTATCGGGAGGATTTAGAGGCCTTGGCGCGCATAGAAAAAGGCTAAAGCTATACCGCCCAATTCACGGCGCGTAGCTGCTCGGTCACGTCCTGAGCTTCCGGCAGGTGCCACTTATCATCGGTGAGCATGAATTTCCAAAGTTTGTGTTCATCGATGTACGTGGCGTGAGCCAGTACCTGCTTACATGGCAGCAGAATAGCGCGCTGTACGCTGTAATCCGGATTAAACAGGACAGCTGCCAGCATATCAAAATTATCTGTATCTAGCTTTCGCAGGGCGCCAAGCTGACGAGAGGGGTTCTGCGGTGTCAGGCGACGCCCTTTGATTTGGTAGCGGGTGCCTTTCGGGTCAACCGCGTCGATTGCTTCTTTTGAGTTCCTCTCGAGCGTCCATCCCATCGCCTTGCTGAAAATGTATTCGGCTAAGTCTCCCACCAGATTATTGGAGGTGCGCATGATGCCTCGCTGCCGCAGTTCATCCCCAATAGCCGTGTACATATCAAATAGCTCGGGGATTGATCTGCCAGACAGCTGCAGGTCGCATGCCGGGGTGGGCTCAATTTCTTTCATAATTGCTCCTATGCCTCATCTTTCTCATTACCCTGGTCAGTAACGCTCTTGCTGGGGGTAAGATCAAGCACAAAATATCCTAATTCGGGTTATTCTGCATTGGGATTTACCGTGAAGGCCTGTTTGGGGCCAGTATGCGTAAATCTGAGGCAAAAGACATTGACCAACGCTTGCAAGACGTTCTGGCTAAATGCCGGAACGAACAAGGTTTCACGCAGGTACAGTTAGCCCAAAAGCTCGGTAAACCCCAATCCTTCATCTCTAAATACGAAACTGGAGAGCGAAAGCTTACAGTCGGCGACTTTGTAGCTATATGTCGAACTCTTGGAGTCGATCCAGGTAAATTGCTGGGTCAGCTTTAATCTAACGAACTGGTGAGATTTCACTGGATAATATCGGCAAAGGAAGCGTTGTGGTGCCACCTAACAGGAGGACCACATGAAGCTTAAAGACCAATCTGCGCTGGACACTTATATTGAGAAAAAAGCAGAATTCGACCGTCTACTAATCAGGCTTCAAGAACTTAGCGCTGACCACTTCCATCTTGAGCCAGAGAATATTAACTGGGGCCATGTCGGTGACATAGCTAAGTACACCTATGTCCTGCATCAAATTACAGACGTAGTTTTTAAGCAGGGCGAGCATATACCGGACTAATAACTAGCCTTTGGGCTTGAACTTGTCGGCATTACAAACTCTTCCTTTAATCGCCTTGGCCCATAACTCTTCTTGCTTCTTAGACGGAAGCTTATTCCAGGAAATAAGTTTAATGCCAGCGGCTTTATAATCGCCTTTATGGCGCATGGCGGCGTAATTCTCGGTGCGGGTTACGATATGCACCTGCTCCCACTTGAGAAGTGAGTTGATAAATTCTTCAGGCTTATTGAACTTCCGTCTAACATGATCCGACACAAGATCCGTGAGTTTGGTCTGGATACGCTCGAAATGCTCCAGCCGCAGCTCCTCTTTACCCTTGGCGGCCTCTGCAGAAACCTTTCCTGAAAATCTGCGTATCTTCAGACGAAGCTTAGTCGCGCGTACGTGCGTAAACCATGCTCGCGCCTCACTTGGTGTAATATTCGGACGCTTTGCAAGCCACATGATCTCTTCATATAGCTTAATCAGCTGGACATTCAGCTCGCGTTCGTCGGGCGAAACCATTTGCACAATCATACTTCGAAGAAATCTTCATCCAGTCGTTTAAGAGATAATACCTCTTCTTCGCGGCACCCGACATTGTAACGCACCATCAAACGAGCAAGCTGCATACCATCAATTAATACGATGCGCCCGCCTAGCTCTTTGGCGGTCTGAAGGGCAGAGCTGGTAAAGGTCGACGTTGTCACAAAAATGCCTTTGCCAGCGCGTTTGATGCTGAGAGCGCCGAAGAACTCCCGGATGGCGCCCGGCCCAACGGTATTGGTTTCAGAGTAGCGCTTGGCCTGAATATAGATCTGGTCAACGCCTAGGGGATCCTGGTCAATCACCCCGTCAACACCGCCATCACCACTTTGCCCTAAGGCACGGCCTGCCTCATCCGAAGATCCGCCATACCCCATGGCCAATAGCAAAGTAATGATCAGCTTCTCGAAGAATGCGGGGCTAGCAGCTCTAACTTTATCCAGCAGGTCAGCTGCAAGAGCGTCGACAATGCGCGCATGCGCTGCACGTAGCTCTTCATCAGGCGTAGATGTTTGGTTATGAGTCTCGGGAACCGCTGCAGTAGTGTCATCTTCTGGGCGAAACCGTGACTTAAACTCCTTGTAGGCGGGATATTTCTCGAGATAAGCATTGTTTATTGTAGCGCTCTTGTCTGCAAGTGCAGCTACTCCATCAGCCGTAAGCCTGTAATAGCCCCGCCGAGTTGCCTCAACCAAACCAGCATTCTTGAGATAGCTCTTCGCCCAGTTCACGCGATTGGAAAAACGGGTTTGCTTGCCGCTAGGCAGCATTTCCGAAACTTCTTCCGGCGTGAGCTTTAGCTTTTCAGCGAGAATCTGCGCAACCTCATTGATGTTTGCTTCGCCAGCCGCAGCACATTCCAAAACAGGGCGCATTAGAGATTGGTAATCAGGAATCATTGCTCACCTCAAATTTACCTTCAAGCTATCGTGAGCTGCAGCTAAAAAGAAGATATTTTTCTTGAGCCTCGTATATTTCTTGAAACGACTTCATACAGCCAAAAAGGCGCCAACATGCATATTATAAAGAACTAACTTTTAGAAAATGCGGGCTGCACCGATTAAAGCACAGCCCGCACCTAACCACTTACGCCATCACGTTATCATTACCCTGACTAATCACAGCACAGGACAACTTGCCATCGCTCTTGGCGGCATTATTGCGCCAGTGAAGCGGGCGGAGATTGCTCAGTGCATCAGTACCGCCTTCGGACACGGGCTTGATGTGATCAATCTCCCATCCGTATTTGTTATTACGGTTACCGTACTCACTGTAGAGCATCCAGGCGCCACACTGATCTTTGCGGAACCCCCGTTGCTCATTCTCACTGCCCTGTGGTTCAGCCTTCAGCCAAACCTGCCGTACTACTTCTTGCGTTATTGCCATTGTGTAAGGGCCTCCTTAGCCCATGGTTTTGGCACCCCACCCCCGGAGACACGAGGTGAAGCGCCGTTGACTTTAAGGAGGAGCCCGCTATGCTGAAATCCTAGCAAAACCAGCGTGGGCGGGTTCCTCCGTCCCCTGTTTCGGGTCACCCATTGGCGTGGGTGACCTTTTTTCTACACACATTTTCTGGGAAAATTCCCCTTGAATGTTATGTTGATATAACATATATAGCATATATGACTAAAACACAAGCCCCCGACTTCCCTTTTTTGCTACGCGCGATTCGCGCCAAGCTCAATCTCACCCAAGAGCAGCTGGCCGAACGGCTGAGCGTCTCCTTCGCCACCGTCAATCGCTGGGAGGGCGGAGCCAGTAAGCCGCAACGGGCACAGGCTGAGGCCATTGCCGCCTTAGCTGCCGAGACAGAGGTAAATGAAGACTTGGCCGTAGGCACAGTTATCCCGCGCCGTGCGCGCGCCGCTAGTTCAGCCGCACCCACAACAAAGCCAATGGAGCAGATGC
>Ga0255215_1000060_pt1 | contig 38087 bp, 22 predicted proteins | sample Miss_Law_RepC_8d_FD_183033 | JGI IMG/M metagenome (GOLD analysis project Ga0255215, IMG submission 183033) | Freshwater microbial communities from Mississippi River, Louisiana, United States - Miss_Law_RepC_8d | ecosystem: Environmental > Aquatic > Freshwater > River | place: USA: Louisiana... | reverse complement strand
GCAAAGGCCTGATGGCTCAGCGCCGGCAGAACTGCTGCAACCGTCAGCGAATTCTTGAGGAAAGTGCGGCGCGAGGCGCGGGTAATAGTGGTGCGAACTGGCATGACGATCTCCCGAAAAGCTCCCGAAACAGGACTGAACCTGACGGCAGACTTTTACACAGATGTATGAGAAGTCAATAACTTACCGCGCTGCATTTGTGTTTTTGCAATAAAAAATTGCAGATCGTGCATGGCATTTTGGGTGGTTGAGTGGAGAATGGTGCCCGCGACCGGAATTGAACCGGTAAGCCGTAAAGCGGGGGATTTTAAGTCCCCTGTATTATGATAGAAAACCATGCAAAACAAGGGTAAAATGCACTTGTAAATCTGACTGTGTAACTGAATGTGTAATTTTTAGGGATTTTTGCTGCCGTCCAGAGCTTTCTGGTCGCGTAATGGCAGTTGGCCAAAAAATAAGGCATATGCGGCTGCATGGCAAAGTTGGCTATATTCACGCTCTGATAGGGCAGTATGATGCCCGCAGCATCAGCCAACTCAGGAATTCCGTTGATAATGGATCAGAAAAAGTTTCGAACCCTGCTGAAATACTATCTGAGCTGTATGGATGCCGAACAGGCAACGCAGCTGAAGCTACGGCAAAATCAGGAATATCAAACCTACATACGCCCCAACCAAGGCATGCAGGAGCAGCTTTTCATGCAAGGGCTGCCTGAGCTGCACATTACCCTCTCCAGTGACAGGGAAAGAAAGTTCATTCTGGAACGGTCAGCTGACGGGGAATCTCTGGTTGATCTGCACTACGGCTTCCCCATTCTCAAAGACGAAAAAGATGTGATTTCGCCGATTTTCTATGTTGAAGTGGCGGCGAATTTTGCGAGCGATCAGGCGCTCTGTCTATTTCCCAAGGTAAAGAACTTCTCTGTCAATCGTGCCCATTTTCTTGGCCGGTATAGTGCCGAAGAAATTGACGGCATATGTGAGGAGCTGGAGGGTGAATTCGGCAGCTTTGAGGCCCGAATGAACGCTGCCCAGAAGTATATCCCCAATTTTAACTCCCTGATTGGAGCGCCAATTCTGTTCCGTACCAATAAGGGCGGGATGAAAGACAAGCTGCGCTATGAGCTGTTGCAGCTGTACAAGAGCGATGATCTGCTGAGTAAGCAGACTGCCCTCAAGCACTATGTGCAGGGCAGCAAAGGCGCCCCAGAAATTCAGAGAAAGGGTTCACCGCCCATTCTTGAGATCAGCACGTTGAACGAGCAGCAGGAAGATGCTGTCAGAAAAGGGCTGCAGGCTCCCCTGACGGTCGTGACTGGCCCTCCCGGCACGGGTAAGACACAGGTGGTCACCGCACTTATTGCCAGCGCGATTTATAACAACCAAACGGTTCTGTTTGCCAGTAACAACAATATGCCTGTTGATGGCGTGCATCAGCGCATTGGCCAAAGCATGAGCAGTGTCGGTAACTGGACGATGCGTTTGGGTAATCAGGCAAAGACTGAAGAGTGCCAGAAGAATATCTTGGGCTTGCTGGAGTGCCTGAGAGGTGTTGCGTTTAATAAGCAGGACGCAGATCAGGAAGCTGATAAGTTTTTCGAAATAGAGTACCAGATAGAGCAAGCGCTCGCCGGTCTGGAGCAAGCGCGGGCCTTGCAGGGCAAGATTGGTGAGCTTTACGTCAAAGAAGCTGCAATTCTGCAGAAGTTGCCTGAATATTGGGATCAACAATTCACTGATAAAGACCCCTCATTACTGAGTAACTTCAAAAAGTATCAGAAGCACAGTACTCCCGGTATTAGCTTATGGCTGCGCCGTATGCTGCAAAGGGCAGATGCTTTCAGAGAGAGGCATAACGCGCTGCTAAGCGGCACTGCGGCTGACGTTGATTTTTCTACTATGCTGCTGATTGATGAGAGCTGGGACGATGCCTTGAAAAAGGCCCGTAAGACAGCCGAGTGCCTGACTCTTCATCATAACTGGGCTTTTTGCATTTCGCAGCGCAGGCAGCTTGAGGCCAAAATTGCCAAGCTCCCGTCGGTAGCTGACCTGTATGAGCTAAAAAAGGAAAAGACAGCCCTTTCGCAGCGGCTGTTTGATAATAAGTGGCTGGAGAATGTTACCACCAATCAAAAAGATGTTATCGAAGCAGCGAATAACTATTTCAAAGATGTGGGCGACCTTAGCGCTGGACGCTTTAAGCGGCTGAGAAAGTCGTTTGATGACCTTAAGCGGTTCTTCCCCGTGTGGATTACCACAAATCAGTCGGTCAATAACTCATTCCCCCTGCAAGCTGAGTTATTTGATTTGGTCGTGATTGATGAAGCTGGGCAGTGTGACATTCCTTCGGTGTTGCCGCTGCTCTACCGCGCCAAGCGAGCTGTCTTTATCGGCGATCCTGAGCAGTTTAGACACATTACAGCCCTAAAAGACGACATTGAGCACGCCCTGGCAAATGCAATGCAGCTGGAAGATAGTATTGATGATTGGTCGTATATCAGGCGATCTGCTTTCGACCGGGCGTTTGCGGTGACGGATTGTGCTGCCTTCCTGAAGCAGCATTATCGCTGCCACCTCGATGTTATCGAGTTCTCAAATTATAACTTCTATGATGGTAAGCTAGTCGCCCAGACCTCTGCCAACCAATTCAATAAGCTGCCGATACAGGAGAGCGGCCTTATCTGGCACCATACTCCCGGAAGCGTCGTAAAAGAGCAAAAGGGTGCATGGAATCCGAGTGAAGTAAAAAAGGCTGTCGAGGTATTCGATAAATGGGCGCAGCAGGGATTGTTTACTGCGCCTGATCTGACCTACGGCATAATCACGCCATTCCGCAGGCAGGTGGCTGAACTGGCCAAGGCGTTTTCTTCGCGCCCGTGGTTCAAGGCGGTCGAGAGCCGCTTTACGATTGGCACGGCACATAGCTTTCAGGGTAGCGAGTGCGATGTGCTGGTTTACTCGCCTGTAGCTGCCGAGAATATGGAGCGGCACCTTGTCAAATTTGCTGCTGCTCAGGATGACCTTATTAACGTCACGGTCACGCGGGCAAAGAACCTGCTCTATATCATCGGGGATATTCAGGCCTGCCAAAAGGTCTCTCCCGGTACGCCGCTGTGTGAGCTGGCAAATTATGCCGAGAAGCTGCAGAAGCGCCAGCGCTACCCACTCAATGCCGCCGAAAAAGGTTTGGCCAATATTCTGGATGAGGTGGGGCTGAACTACATACCACAGTATGAAATTAGGGGCTATCGTCTGGACTTCCTAGTCAACGCTGCCTCTGGCCAGCGTTATGATGTTGAGGTTGATGGGGACATTCACTTGACCGCTAGTGCAGTGGAACATGATGCGCGGCGCGATGCCTATGTGAAAAGTCAGGGGCTTAAGGTTCTAAGGTTCACCGCTCGCGAAATTGTACATAAGCCGCAGATTATAAAGAATTTACTGCTCCGGATTTAATGAGCATTGTCACCGCCCAGCGAGGGTCTAGCCCCTGAGTTATTTTTTGCTATTGTTACCCTACAGTACAGCCGGGAACAATAAGCACAGCTAAATGCGGAAAGTCTAAGAGGCTCCTGCTTAGGACTCCCATAATGGAAAGCAAAAGGATAGTTCCCAATGGTCGACTTTAAAAAGAAACTTGCCACTAAGAATACCCTAACGTCGTCTAATCCAGTCGAAATGTATGAGACTTTGGATAGAGCGCACGATAAAGGGCCACTCAGGCCTGCCCAAATAGCAGTTCTTAAACAGTGGTTCTCAGAGCATTCTGAAAAGAAGGATGTTGTTATTAAACTGCATACGGGGCAGGGTAAGACCTTGGTTGGCTTACTGTTGCTTTTGTCAAGAATACAGGGACAAAAAGGGCGTGTACTCTATTTATGCCCAGATAATAATTTAGTCTCGCAAACTTGTGAGCAAGCAAAGCAGTTCGGCATACAAACATGTGTTGCTGAAAATGATATACCGCAAGATTTTCTAGATGGAAAAAAAATACTCGTAACTTCAGTTCAGAAGCTATTCAATGGCTTTACCAAATTTGGTCTAGATAGAAATGCAATTAGCGTTGACACTATACTAATGGATGATGCTCATAGCTGCTCTGATATAGTACGAGATCAATGTCGTATAAGAATACCTAAGGAAGATGCAGCTTACAGCTCGATCCTGCACTTATTTTCTCATGAATTAGAGCAACAAGGTGTAGGGACGTTTGCTGATATTGGAACTGGCAAGCGAGATGCATTTTTGCCTGTTCCTTATTGGGCTTGGCTAGAAAAGGAACAAGAAGTAGCAAAAATTCTCTCACTGGGCTCAGCCAGAGAACCGATTAAATATCAATGGCCGATTATTAAAAATATTCTTGCACGTTGTTCGTGTATTATATCTGGGCAGGCTGTGGAGATTGAGCCCAATACACCCCCTATGGGTATATTTGGTAGTTATAGTAAAGCAGCTCACAGAGTTTTTATGTCTGCCACAGTTACGGACGATGCCTTTTTAGTAAGAGGCCTGCAAATCGATCCTCAAGCTATTGCTAATCCTATAAGTTATGAAAAAGAGACATGGTCTGGGGAAAAGATGATACTCATCCCCTCGCTAATAGATGAGGATCTGACACGAGAGTGGTTTATTGAAAGCATAGCCGCTAACTCAAAACGCTCATATGGCGTAGTCGCGCTTACTCCCAGCTTTGATCGAGCTAAGATTTGGGAAATGAATGGGGCCTATGTGGCAAACAAGGGCAATATTGCTGAATATACTCGGCAGCTAAATGATGGAAAATTCGAAAAAATAGTAGTCTTAGCAAATAGATATGATGGTATTGATCTTCCAGATGAAAGCTGTCGTATTCTTATAATTGATTCTAAACCGTTCTCTGAAAACCTATTAGATTTATATCAGGAAACCTGTAGACCCGCGAGCGACAGTACAAGTATCAGAGTCGTAAGAACCGTAGAGCAAGGTATGGGGCGAAGTGTACGAGGAGAAAAAGACTATTCAGTAATTATTATTTTAGGAAATGATCTTGTTCGCCTGATTAGAGATCCACGCTCCCGCGAGTATTTTTCTTCTCAGCTCCAGCGTCAGGTTAAAATCGGTCTAGAGATAGTTGACATGGCCAAAGGGGATGTAGCGGAAGGTAAGGAGCCTGGGACCGTACTTAATACTTTAATTAAGCAGTGCCTGAGTCGAGACGTCGACTGGAAAAGCTTCTATGTAGAGCAGATGCGAGATTTAGAATCTAAATCAGCGAATATGGAACTTCTAAATACATTTCGTGTAGAGCTTGATGCTGAGCAGGCTTATATAGACGGCGAGCCAGCAAAAGCCATTTCGAAGCTTCAGAGCCATATCGATAAACTCTCACTTTCAACAGAAGATAAAGGCTGGTACCTGCAAGAAATGGCTAGATATGCATATGGACAGGATAAACTCCAATCACAAGCCTTGCAGATAGCAGCTTTTAAATCGAACCAATATCTACTTAGGCCTTCTGTTGGCGTTAACGTTACTCAGCTGAGCATAGTTGGCCATGGGCGAGCAGAGCGAATTATCAAATGGCTACAGAATTTTGAATCATATGCTGAAGCTAATGTAGTTCTATCAGAGGTTCTTGGGCGGCTGTCATTTGGCGTTAGCTCAGAGAAATTTGAAGCAGCCATCAATGAGCTCGGTGTCATAATCGGTTTTAAAAGTGAGAGGCCGGACAAATATTGGAAGGAAGGGCCGGACAATCTTTGGGCGATTGATTCAGACAATTGGATTGTATGGGAGTGTAAAAACGAAGTGGATGTAACTCGATCAGAAATTAATAAGCGTGAAGCAGAGCAAATGAATAGATCTGCGGCGTGGTTTGACAAGCACTACGGCGGCAAGGAAGCGCTAAGAATAATCATACATCCAGCTAATAAGACAGAAAGTGCTGCTGCTTTTACGCACGAAGTGTTCGTAACTCGTCCTGCGGAGCTGAAAAAGATGGTAAAAGCCATATCTTCGTTCTTCAGGGAATTTGCAGCAGACGACTTCAAAGATCTGTCAGCTCAGAGGATACAAACTCTCCTTGAAAAATATGCACTGACCGTTAATTCTTTTTTGAGTGGAGTATACCATAAAAAGATAAGAGATCTTGCCTGAGGGCGCGCTTCTATTAGTGTGATTTATCTTTCGTGTTATTTTGGTTATCCGCTATTCTTGCCCTCACAATTCCAGCGGCCTTATCGGTCTCCCGGCGGCGCTCTAGGTCTTGCTGCTGATGTAGCTTGAGTAGCTCTTCGCGGGCGCGTTGATGCGCCTCGAGCAATTTCATCCGCTCGGCTTCGTGCTGTGCTTTTATCTCTGCGATTTCTTTTAGGCGCTTCTCTATCCGCACCTCATCACGCACATCACGCTCGGCATCTAAATCTCGCCCAATCAACTTGAACGCCACACGCTTGAACCAGTTGGCCCGGGGGTCTTCGCGACGTTCTTTTAGAATTTGCTTGTTTAGCTCTTCAAAGCGCTGCCGCTCAGCCTCGCGCTGCTCCTTACCCAAAAAGAACTGCTCACGACTTTGCTGCTGGTAAAGCTCGCGCCAATCTTCATGGCGCTGCTCCTGCCGCTTTTGCTCGGTCTTAGCGGTCTCTTTAGCATTACCGTCTTGGCCGTCGCGCCCGCCTTTGGCCTGATCCTTGTTTTTACCCACGGTGGAGAGGTGAGGCAGCGGCGGCAGGTCACTAAACCGCTCGCGGATTTTGGCGGCGCTTTCGCCAGTCAGGCGCTTGTCGATGGCGTAGAGTGCGCCACTCTCGCGCTCTACCGCCAGATAGCCCCGGCGGTCGCCCGCACACAGGGTGAAGCCGCACTCGTCTAGTGCCGCCTGAAACGCCTTGCCGTTGTCACTCACCCGGTAGCAGTCGGCCAGAATGTCCCGATGCTCCTGCGGGCTGACATGGGCACGCCGCCCAAGCTCGGCCTCCCAGTCATGCGCGGGGCGCTGCAGCTCACGCTGCTCCTCCCGGCGGCTCTTTACTGGCTCTAGCCCCAGTTCCTGCTCCAGCTCGCGGGCCAGCCGGACGACCCGGCGATAGTCATGCGAGAGGTGGGCTGCTTTCATGGTCTCTGGGTCAATCCGGCTAAAGACCACATGCATATGCTCTTTGCCGTCCTTAACGTGGAACACCACGGCGCGGGCATGATCCTCAATCCCGAATTCTTGGCCAATACGCTCGGCCACATCCAGCCATTGTTCGCGTTTCAGCTGCTCATGATCCTGAATGGCAACGCTGACATGGTAGAAGTTCTTTTCGCACTGGGTGCCGCAAGCGACCGCCTCCATCTCGGCCAAGGCCTCCTGAAACCCCTGTGCCACCACGCCGCGTAGCTGGGCTACGTCCACCCGCTCGTTATGGTCGAGCCGTGTTAGGTGGCGGAAGAGCGCCCCTGCGTTAGGGTTTTGGGCGGTCTTAATGATCACGGCCCAGTGCCTTCATGATGGTATCGCGCACCACCCGCAGCTCGGCGAGTTCCGCCTCGACCAACTCGGCCAGGGGCTCCCGCCCTTGGTTGGTACGGTGCGCGATCTGGTTAAGGTTGCTGCCCAGTTTGCCAAGCTGCCCCAGTGCTTGGGCGAGCAGCTTTTTCTCGACCGGGGGCCTGCGCGTAACCGGCACCTCTGCGCCCAGCAGGGCCGTGCGGGCAAGGCTGGACAGGCTGAGGCCTGACCGATTCGCCCGGTCTTCTACCGCCGCATATTCACCCTCGGAGAGGTGAACTTTAATGTGGCGTTTGCGCTGCCGGTTTTGGCTACCTGAGCGGGTGGGCTTGGGAGCTGCCGGAACCTGTTCCGGCTTCGCACCAGCAGATGCCTTCGGTAGCGGGCCGCTCATGGCTGCCTCCGGCGGCTGGCTGGCCCTATGCCAGCCCTCAGGGATTGACCGCCTGCACGGTCACCTCGGAGGTCTGGAACCCTCGGCAGGGTTCTGGCTTTGGGGGAGGGATGCAACGGGACGGGGGCGGTGAAATTTGAGGGCAATTCGCATAGCGATTGGATCAACATTTTGCCCCACCTCCCTTGCCAAGTTGCGCGAAACAGCCTTTGGCTGGCCGCGCTGCGCGTGTCCCACGCGCATAACTTGCTACAGAAACTGTTTTCGGATTTGAAGCTACTTTAAGGAAATGAGACTGTCCAGCCGGATGCTGCGGGATAAATCCCCCCATTGTCAGGCTACGCCTGCCATAGCCTGACAATTTTTATGTCTTTATTGCGGAGTCTCAGTTTCATATGCACTGCCACTTCACTGCCGACTCTGCTAATGAGTTCTGGTTGTGAAAGATTATGGCTAGGGCACAAAAATGGTCGATCAGGAACTCAAGAAAACCCTCTGGGCAGCAGCCGACAAGCTGCGCTCCAACATGGACGCTGCCGAATACAAGCATCTTTGCCTTGGCCTCATCTTCCTGAAATATGTGTCGGACACCTTCACCGAGCAACGCGAGACCCTGCGCCGCCGCTTTACTGACCCCAAAGACGACTACTACCTCTCTGATCAAGATGGCCTTGAGCGAGAGCTGGAAGACCGCGACTACTACACCGAGGCCAACGTCTTCTGGGTGCCCGAGAGCGCCCGCTGGGAGGTCATCCGTAATCAAGCCAAGCAGCCCAACCTTGGCCGCCTCATCGACGATGCACTGGTTGCCATCGAAGCCGAGAACCCCCGCCTCAAGAACATTCTAGATAAACGCTTCGCTCGCGCCGAGCTGGAGCCCGGCAAACTGGGCGAGCTGGTCGATCTCATCTCCAAGGTTGGCTTTGGCAGCGGCGAGAAGGCCCGCGACGTGCTGGGCGAGGTGTACGAATACTTCCTCGGCCAGTTCGCCTCCGCCGAGGGCAAAAAGGGCGGCCAGTTCTACACCCCCGCATCTGTGGTCAAGGTCATTGTCGAAATCATTGCCCCCCACAAGGGCAAGGTCTACGACCCCTGCTGCGGCTCGGGCGGTATGTTCGTTCAGTCCGAAAAGTTCATCGAGAGCCACGGCGGCCGCTTTGGCGACCTCAGCATCTACGGGCAAGAGGCCAACCCCACCACATGGCGGCTAGTGGCCATGAACCTTGCTATCCGGGGTATGGACTTCAACCTCGGTAAAGAGCCTGCCGAGACCTTCACCCGCAACCAGCACCCCGACCTGCGGGCCGACTTCTGTATGGCCAACCCGCCGTTCAATATCAGCGACTGGTGGAGCGAGAAGCTGGCTTCTGACCCCCGCTGGGTGCACGGCGTGCCGCCACAGGGCAACGCCAACTATGCATGGCTCCAACACATCCTCTACCACCTCAAGCCCTCGGGCATGGCAGGCGTGGTGCTGGCCAACGGCTCCATGTCCTCCAGCCAGAATAACGAGGGTATCATCCGCAAGGCCATGATCGAGGCCGACGTGGTGGACTGCATGGTCGCCCTGCCGCCCCAGCTTTTCTTCAATACCCAAATCCCAGCCTGCCTGTGGTTCCTTACCAAGGATAAGCGGGCGAATGGGCGCGACCGCCGGGGCGAGGTTCTGTTCATCGATGCCCGCAAGCTGGGCGCACTCGTTACCCGCGTGAACCGCGAGTTTGCGGATGAAGATGTCGCCAAAATCGCCGCCACCTACCACGCATGGCGCGGCGATGCCGAGGCTGGCACAGCCCCCTATGCCGACGAACCCGGCTTCTGCAAGGCCGTGAAGAAGGGCGAGATCGCCACCCACGACTACGTCCTCACACCGGGCCGCTATGTCGGCTCCGAAGCGGTGGATGATGACGATGAAGCCTTCGCCGAAAAGATGCAGCGCCTCACGGCGCAGCTGCGCGAGCAAATGGCCGAGGGTGCCCGGCTCGATGCCCTCATCAAACAGCAACTCGCCAAGGTGGGCTACGATGTCTGATCTAGAGAAAGGCATGGTCCCCGCTCAGGCAGGCGAACTGCTGCTTTATCAAACCGAAGACGGCCTCACCCGCATTGAGGCCAAAATGGTTAACGAGAGCGTCTGGCTCACACAGGCGCAAATGTCGGCACTTTTCCAAAAGGAAAAGAGCACAATTTCTGAGCACATCCAGAATATCTTTTCAGAACAAGAGCTTGAGGAAAGCTCAGTTGTCCGGAAATTCCGGACAACTGCCGCTGATGGCAAGCAGTACGATACAAACCACTACAACCTTGATGTCATCATCTCGGTTGGCTACCGCGTGCGCTCGCATCGGGGCACCCAGTTCCGCATCTGGGCCACCCAGCGCCTGCGCGAGTACATCATCAAGGGCTTTGCCATGGATGATGAGCGGCTTAAACAGGCAGGCGGCGGCAACTATTTTGACGAGCTGCTGGCCCGCATCCGCGACATCCGCGCTTCGGAAAAGCTCTTCTGGCAAAAAGTGCTCGAGATATACGCCACCAGCATCGACTACACCCCCGATGCCGAAGCCTCCCAGCAGCTCTTCAAGATCGTGCAGAACAAAATGCACTGGGCCGCACACGGCCACACCGCTGCCGAGGTCATCATGGCCCGCGCCGATGCCACCAAGCCCAACATGGGCCTCACCACTTTTGCAGGCAACCAGCCCAAGCGCGCCGATGCCCGTATCGCCAAGAATTATCTGAACGAGGACGAACTCGATAACCTAAATCGTATCGTCTCTATGTATCTCGACTTTGCCGAGCTGCAGGCCAAAAACCGCCGCCCCATGTATATGGCCGATTGGATCAGCAAGCTGGATGACTTTTTGCGCATCTCCGAGCGCGACATCCTCACCCACGCAGGCAAGGTAAGCAAGGACATGGCGCAAGACTATGCTGACGCCGAGTTCGACAAGTACCAGCAGCGCCAATTGGCTCAGCCCTCACAGGCCGAAAAAGATTTCGAAAAGAGCCTCGAACAGCTCAAACAGATCGAAGCCACCGCCACCAAGAGCAGGAAACGGGGCGGAAAATGAGTGAGTGGCGCACTACCATATTAGATGAAATTTGCTTCGTTAACCCCGAGCAGAGAGACCGCACGTATCCACATCAACGCGTCAACTATATCGATATTTCATCAGTAGCAAGCGGTGAAATCACTTCTCCGCCTCAAGAGCTTCTATTATCTGAGGCACCGAGCCGCGCACAGCGAATTGTAAGGCAGGGCGATATTCTTGTTTCAACTGTGCGTCCCAACAGGCGCTCATTTGTGATGTTGGGGGAAGTTCCGCCTAATACATTAGCCTCAACTGGATTTGCCGTCCTGAGAGCAAAAAATAGTAATGATCCGAATTTCATTTACGGTTTAATCAGAGATCAATCATTTACAGACTATCTCGTGTCACGTGCCGAGGGATCTGCTTACCCGGCGGTTAATTCGTCGGTATTTAAAGAGGCAGAGATTGTCATCCCCGAGCCTCCTGAACAATTCGAAATTGGCACCGTTCTAAGTTCTCTGGATAAAAAAATCCTCACGCTCAAACAGCAAAACGAAACGCTGGAGGCGATGGCGCGGGCGATTTTCAAGTCGTGGTTTGTGGACTGCGACCCCGTGCGTGCCAAGGCTGAGGGCCGCACCCCCGAAGGCATGGACGCCGCTACCGCCGCCCTGTTCCCCAGCACCTTCACCGACAGTCCCCTCGGCCCCATCCCTGATGGGTGGAGTGTAGGGCCACTATCATCGCTATGTGATCGCGTGGAGAATGGGGGCACACCAAAGCGCACAGAGCCGACCTACTGGGAGGACGGAACCATACCATGGCTTACCTCTGGTGAAGTTCGACAGGCAATTATACTTTCAACAAATAATTATATTACCGAAGAGGGGCTTAAAGGTAGTAGTGCCAAAATTTGGCCAACGGGAACCACTGTAGTGGCAATGTACGGAGCTACTGCTGGTGAGGTTTCGCTCTTAGCTGTGCCCGTATCAACTAATCAGGCTTGCTGCGGACTGATACCCAAACCCCTCTACGGGCCGTTTCTGTTTATGTTGACCCGTGCGGCTCGCAAAGATCTTGCTTCAAAAGCCAGCGGGTCAGCCCAACAGAACCTAAGTCAAGGGCTGGTGGCGAACCATAATGTCTTGATACCCAGTGAGGATGTAATTAAGGCTTACGGCAACGTGGTCTCATTACTTTTTGAGAAGTGGGTCGGGAGCCTGCAGACTTCTGTCTGCTTGTCTGAGCTACGCGACACCCTCTTGCCTCGTCTTATCTCCGGCAAACTTCGCCTGACCGACGCCCAAGCCCTCACGGAGGACGCAGCATGAAAATAGTACTGGAGGGTTAAATGGAAAAGTGGAACGAACGCTTCAATTCTCATAGAGTTCATCAGATGCTCGCTAGCTATTTACAAGCTTTCAGCGAAGATAAACAGGCGTATCTTGCTAGCCTTAGCCATCCAGATGCAATTAGGTTAAAGCTATGCCTTGAGTATATAAAGAGGGGGCTTGCGAGCTGTGTTCCATATTTAGTTAATATGAATACTCTCGATGGGATTGCTAACCATATTGATAGTTCTAGACAGCAATTCTCGGCTTATACGAGTAATAGCAATCAAGGACACTTAGAGGAAGCCAATAGGCAAATAGAGCATGCTGTAACACAAGCTAAAAATCTACCTAGTGCAACGGATGGCGGTAAGCGCGGTACTAACCTACACGCCATGTTGGATGAGATCGCCGCAAAGTTTGAAAAAATTATAGAAGAGCATGAGCATCGAAAAGATAAAATGGATGATGCGATCATCATTGTAAATAGGGCAATGGATGAAGCTAAGAAGGAGCTGGCCTCCCTCGTTGATACTATTAAAGCCGAGAAGACAACAATTAGTCAGCTTGGCTCCGATCAACAACGTCAATTTGGGGAGGCTCAGGAGGCGCGCCGCACTGAATTTGCCCAACAGATAAAGGACTTCGAGGAAGAGGTGGAAGAAAAACTCGGAGAGTTAGACAAAAAAGTTACTAGTAAGTTCGATGCCGTACAAGCTCAGCTCACAGGTGAGAGAGATACGCTAAAAAAAGACTTTGCTGAAGTCACCACTCAAATCAAACTTGATGCCCAGCTCATTTCCCAAAGCTTAAATGATAAAGACGATCAGGCTAAGAAGTTGCTCGAGGCCGTTGGTATTAAGACACATACCTATGGATATGCAGCTTCTGCTAATAGTGAGGCATGGGCAGCTTTCTGGCTAAGACTTGCTGCAATAATTCTAATGATAGCTGCTGTCGTAATTCTAATTGGTCCTCCGCTATGGGCTATTTTAGTGGCCGGTACCGGGGTTGCGGAAGCCTTTGATTGGCACACTATGCTCTATAGGATACCGACAGCATTGGTCGTTTTTGTGCCTGCATTTTATATGGCTTCAGAAGCAAATAAGCACAACCAAATGAGGGTTGAAAGCAAGCGAATTGAGTTGGAGTTGACCGCATTGCCGCCGTTCCTTGAGTTCATGGAGCAGGAAAAGAAAGTTGAGATTAAAGAAAAGCTTGTTGGTAATTATTTCGTTGGCCATAAGCGCGACATAGAGGGGCGGCCAGATAAAAAGACACAAAAATGGCTTGAACGATTTGTACCCAATCTTATTGAGAGGGCTCTCGGTAGTGTTTTTGAGCGGCTTGATGGCAATAAAGGCAAGGGCGATAACACATAATGACTATCACCGAAGATCAGCTTGAGCAAAAGACCATCGCGTGGCTGCGCGAGTTGGGCTTTGGCTATGCCTATGGGCCTGACATTGCTCCGCCGCCGGACGGCACTGCGCCCGAGCGCGAGGACTATCGGCAGGTCATTCTGGCCGGGAGGCTTCGAGCGCAGCTTGAGGTTATTAACCCCACGCTGCCTCTCTCAGCGATTGAAGATGCCGTGCGGCAGGTGCTTACGCCCAATCTACCAACCCTCATTCAGATCAACCGCCAGTTCCACCGCTGGCTGCGCGATGGCGTGAAGGTGCAGTATCAGAGGGATGGCGAGACGGTAGGCGATCAGGTTCGCCTCATCGACTTTGCCAACCCCATGGCGAATGACTGGTTGGCGGTCAACCAGTTCACCATAAAGGGACCGAACCACACTAAGCGGCCCGACATCATCCTCTTCGTCAATGGTTTGCCCTTCGCCGTGCTAGAGCTGAAGAATCCCGCCGATGAAGAGGCCGACATCTGGGCCGCCTTCAACCAACTGCAAACCTACAAGGCGCAAATTCCTGACCTGTTTAACACTAATGAGCTGATGATTATTTCGGACGGCATCACCGCTCGTGTTGGCTCGCTGACCGCTGATAAAGAGCGGTTCTCGGCATGGCGCACCATTGATGGCCGCACGGTCGATCCGCTGGGAGCCATGCGCGAGCTGGAAACTATGGCCAAGGGGCTGCTCTCACCCGCCTTCCTATGCGACTATCTCAACTCCTTCATTCTGTTTGAAGAGGATGACGACGGTAACACCATCAAGAAGATCGCAGGCTATCATCAGGCCCACGCTGTGCGGCTGGCGGTAGAAAAGACCATCACGGCCTCTGCTGCGACTGGCGATAAGCGGGCGGGCGTGGTGTGGCACACGCAGGGCTCGGGCAAGAGCATTTCCATGGCCTGTTACGCAGGCAAGGTGATGACCGAGCCTGCCATGAAGAACCCCACGATTTTGGTGGTGACAGACCGTAACGATCTAGACGGGCAGTTGCTCGGCACCTTCGCTATGTCCAAAGAGTTGCTGCGCGAAGCTCCTGTACAGGCGGATGACCGCGACCATTTGCGCCAGCTGCTGGCTAACCGCCCCTCCGGCGGCATCATATTTACGACTATTCAGAAGTTCAGCCTGATGGGGGATGAGGCGACTTTCCCTCTGCTGTCTGCCCGCGACAATATCGTGGTTATGTGTGACGAAGCCCACCGCACGCAGTATGGCCTTGATGCCAAGCTGAATACAAAGACCGGACAGTATGCTTACGGCTATGCCAAATATCTGCGAGATGCTGTCCCTAATGCTACCTTTATCGCCTTTACCGGAACACCGGTATCTCAGGCTGACCGTGACACCCGCGCTGTCTTTGGCCCAGATATTCATGTTTACGATATGGAGCGGGCGCAGGAGGATGGTGCGACTGTCAAAATCTTCTATGAAAGCCGCCTCGCCAAGCTGGAGCTGAAGGAAGATCAGCGCCCCACCATAGATAGCGAAGTTGAAGAACTAACCGAGGATGAGGAAGAAAGCACCGCCGCCAAGACCAAGTCCCGCTGGGCGGCTCTTGAAAAGCTGGTGGGGGCAGAGCCGCGCATTAAGCAGATCGCTATCGATCTTGTGCAGCATTTTGAGCACCGGCAAGAAGCCATGGACGGCAAAGCCATGATTGTTTGCATGAGCCGCGAGATTTGCGTACATATGTATAACGCCATCGTGGCCATTAAGCCCGAGTGGCACAGCGACGATCCTAGCGAAGGCGCAATCAAGGTAGTGATGACGGGATCGTCAAGCGATAAGGCAATTCTGCGCCCTCACATCTACCCGCATAAAGTCCGTAAAGAGGTTATCGAAAAGCGGTTCAAGAACGCCAAAGACCCGTTCAAAATCGTGATCGTGCGCGATATGTGGCTAACCGGGTTTGATGTGCCGTGTCTGCATACCCTCTATATCGATAAGCCCATGCGCGGCCATAATCTAATGCAGGCTATCGCTCGTGTTAATCGCGTGTTCAAGGACAAGCCGGGCGGTTTGGTGGTTGATTATATCGGCATTGCTAATGAGCTGAAGGAAGCCCTGCATGAATACACCGCCAGCGGTGGCAAGGGTGACCCCACCGAGGCGATTGAGCGCGCCTATGACCTCTTCACCGAGAAGCTCAGCGCGGCTCGTGGAATGCTCCATGGCTACGATTATAGCGACTATGAAAGCGAGGCTTTTGAGCTTCTGCCGGGAGCGGCTGACCATGTTTTGGGTCTGCGGGACGGCAAACAGCGGTTTGCCGATTGTGTAGCCAAGCTCAGCCAATCCTACGCCTTGTGCTGTACTCTGGATGATGCCATTGTCCATCGAGAAGAAGTTGCTTTCCTGCAAGCGGTGAAGGCAGCGCTTATTAAGCACAATACAGTAGGAAGCAAGATTGCAGACGAACAACGCGAGCACGCTCTACGCCAGCTGGTAAGTCGCGCTGTGGCCTCTACCGAGGTGCTGGATATCTTCTCTGCTGCAGGACTGAAGAAACCCAATCTTGCCCTACTATCGGACGAGTTCCTGAGCGATATCCGCCTCATGCCGCAGAAGAACCTCGCGGTAGAGCTACTAGAGCGGCTGCTGCGTGATGACATCCGCTCTCGCTTCAAAACCAACATTGTTCAGCATCATAAGTTTACTGATCTGCTGCAGAAAACCCTCGTGAAGTATCGTAATCGCGCCATCGAGACCGCTCAGGTGATCGAAGAGCTGATCGCTATGGCCAAAGACTTCAAGGCTGCGGCTGAACGTGGGGAAGATCTGAGCCTAAGCCCCGATGAAATGGCCTTCTATGACGCTCTTGAGACAAACGAAGTTTCCGTGCGCGAGCTCGGCGATGATGTACTGCGGAAGATTGCCGTTGAACTGACCGATCAGCTGCGCCGCAATCTCAAGGAGGACTGGTCAGTCCGCGAAGCCGTCCGCGCTAGCCTGCGGCTCATGGTCAAACGCATCCTCCGCAAATACAAATACCCGCCCGATCTTGAGCAGCGGGCTATTGATCTAGTGTTACAGCAAGCTGAAACACTTTCAGATGCATGGATGTGATGGGGGGATGGCGCAAACCCGCTTCTAGTAGCGGCTTTGTTTATAAAGGCTGCGGTGTTAGCTGCGGGATAAATTCCGTGGCCGATGGCGCTTTATTTGCTTGTTTGGCACTATAATCTCAATATTCATATTGTTTGTAACTACACCATCTGCACACTATAGAATGCATCTTAACTGTACTACGTAAGCGGAATAAATCCCGAAAATGTTGAGGATATTAATGTTATTAGCTGTTGCACACGATAGAGCGCAACAGCTAATGTGCAGTGCAAATAGGCAGGAATCTCTTATGAAACAAGAAACAACATCTCCGGCAGGCACGTGGGTCAAGACTATCAAGCAGCTGTTGGTTGGTTTTGTATTGCTATCAGTTTCATTCATTCTGTTCTGTGAGATTTACGACCATGTGCCCAACCGCTCGTGGATCTATCGCCAGACCCACACAACAGGCTTTGCGGAAGTGACCGCAAAGATAGAAGTTGATGGTGAGCCGATGATGCTTACCCGAACTATTCGTTGTATTAAGCAGCCGCGCCCTTGGGCCCAATCGTTTACTGGGGCATCACCAGATGATTCGAGCGTATTTGATGCTTTGGGGGGTGTTTCTAAAAGTGGGCGGACTATTGTTGTTAATGTTGAGAAAGCGTGTGGTCGCCTTGATTTGGCAAGCAGACGTAATGAGCTGCCATTTCATCTAGGGCCAACGGATGACGGGCGCCCCCCGGTACTCGAACCTGTAGGAAACAGCTATTTACCGGACGTTATATATTCTTACACGGATGATGCCCTGCAAGAGGGTCGTTACGGTATCAGGCTCATTGAAGTAAATATCCAAGAGTCAGCCATTAAGTCTCGGATGTTTGACGGCGGCCAGTATGATTGGATTGGCGGCGGTGGATGGTATTCTGGTGATGATAGGCCTAGGCTAAGCTACATAAGCCGTGAAATTGAAGAATGGCCGAAAGATATGTGGGCGGCATCTTCTCGTTTAACGGAGCGTATTAAAGGCTGCACTAAGCCTTGTATATTGCGCATGTTATTGCCAGAATTTCAGCCCATTCAAAGTGAGATTTTTAAATCCGGTCAGTGGAATCCAACACCTTATCCTGCAAAGTACATAAATGGTGCTTTTTATCCGCAGTTGGACAAGCCGGGTTTGTATATCGCTACCCAGCTCCCCAAAGGATATGAAGCCTATGACAATGGACTGACTGTCTCAACATACGATTTTGGCGGTGGGCCAGTAAAGGTTACGAGTAACGATCATTTTTACATAAGCCAAGATGAACGAGTTTTTCTGCTCGGCGGTGGCGCAGGTATTACCGTAAGGAGATAACTATGACGATCGAACAATTTGATATTGATATGGCGCTCCTCTCAGCACTTGTTAATGGGGATATGAATTATCTTAATCCAGATACAAGCAATTTTTTTGACGCTGCTGGGGGAGATAAAGTTAAAAATCTAATACATGATAATGTAATAATTAACACTCAGCCCATGATTGCGGTGAATGGGTGGAATCCAATCGAAGTTCAGTTTTCTAAAATTACCGCTCTTGCGCCAAACGTAACAAGCTATAGCGATCTTGCAGGCTTGGCTGCGGCAACTTTCATTAAAGATGGCAAAGCGGTTATTTCATTTCGCGGCACAGAAGATGAAATTGGCGATTGGGCCGCCGATGCTGTTTTAACTTCCGGAGGAATTTCGAAGCAGCTTTATGCGGCATATTACTATACTAAAGTAGCCCTTGATAAACTGCATGATGCTGGCATTGTAGACGCTAATATTACGTTCACAGGCCACTCGCTTGGCGGGGCGCTGGCATCAGCTATGGCTCAGTATTTTGGAATTAATGGCGTTGTATTTGATTCAGCACCCAACTTAAATTCATCTCTTAATCTTGCTGATGGTGCCCCTGGGTATACTGTGATTGCTCCTGGGGTCACGGAAGCAGGCATCCCTACGGCAACAACAAATATTTTATGGCCATCTATTCCCGCTAGTACATCTGCCCCTGGTGAGGTTCGTCTATATTTTACTGAACATGATCCGGTCAGTCAGTCTGTTGGGGATGCTGGTGGTGGTAGGTTGGGTGGAATTGGGGATATAACCCCCGATAGTCACATGTTCGATTTAAACGCTGATATGAGTTTCTTTTCAACCCCATCAAATAGGGTCGAGTTGGCTGGAGCATTTGCAGTTGAGGCCGCAACAAATGTACCAATTCTGGCGCTACATAGCGTTCATCTTATACTATTGGAAATGTTGTTGGATAGCGGGAGCAATTCCGGTGTTCACAAAAATAGTCTGGGTGATGTAAGTCAAAATTTGATCGATCTTTTAACGCAAGTCTTCAACAGTGATGTAAATTTGCGTACTAAAATTGGGCATGAGCTAGGAGTTACTGATCCGGCAGTTAATACCCGCTATGACATCTTTTTGCGACAGCTGATTAACGATAAAATTAATAATAATGGCGAAGTCACTAATATGTGGCTAAATGACCTAGGTAAGTTAGCTAATGTAAATAAGGACGGGCGTCTAGGTATAGCTGGTGTTGGAACTGAGGACGGTATTAAGAGCACTTTTGAGTGGGCGGTGATGCGCTCGCTGATCCAGTCCACCATTCAGTATGCAGCGCAAGAAAGTTTAAAGCAAATTCCGGGTCATATTGGAACTATCGATGATAGCGGGATAATTGGCCGGATAGGTGATACGACAAATAGCGAGGGAAATGTTATCGCTGGCGATGTGATATATGCGGATCTATCAAAACTTGATCCGGATATCGCACCGGTCGTTGCCCAAACAGCAGCTCTTATGCAGCCATTTTTGGGTAACCCCAGCGTAGCTACGCTTTCCTCAGCTCAGCAGCTATTGTTTGGTGCAGTCCGGCATATTGTGGCAGATGCTGGTGCTGATTCAGCGACTATCTTGCAGGGACCGAATATTCCGCCTAACGGAATGACTGAGGTTACTTTGCTGGCAGGCTTTAATGGAGATGATACGCTCATAGCGGGTAATCGCCAGACACTATTCTATGGTGGTGCCGGTGTCGATACTGCTGATATGTCTGGCTGGTCACAGGGTGTTTCTATACATGCGCGCGCCCAGATTAGTGCAGGTCATTCAGGTGGTGGTATCCAGCAATGGGCTGATGTAATGATGGCTACCGTGCCTTACGGTGCGATTCATTACACAGTAGAAAAAATTATCCTGACAGATTTTGTTGATACAATCACGGGTGATATATCCAGACTCGGCTTTTCTGAAATTAATACAAGAGACAAGGCTGATTTTATCAATATATACGGAGAATCTCAGGGTACGCTGACAATCAATACTGGTAATGGTGATGATATTATCCGGTCCGTGCCCAATGGAACCATCATTCAAACTGGAGATGGCCACGATAAAATTGAATTAATTGGAAATACATATATTGCTGATCCTAGCTCCGACGACCGAATTACCTTTAGAGGAACGGTTCTTTCGGGCGGCACCACCAATAAAATTGATGAAAGTCCATGGGCCTATGGCAAAAACAAAATTGCTTATGGCCGTAATGGGCAAGATGATCTTGTTATCAAGTCTCCAGAAATTGATTTGGTGTCAGGTAAAGCAAAACTTACATTCGTTGCCCATTTTTCCTATAACGGCGGTGTGAACCCTACGGCCGGAATCCGTCCGATTGAGGTAGAGATTGGTGTTTATCGCTTGTTGGAAGCTAAGAAGTTACTCAAAGGTGCGTACGACACCTTTGAAACTTGGGTCGGCAGTATTTATAAAGCCATGCTTGGCTACAACATTATTACCGGTGCTGATCCACTGGTGCTTGATCTGGATGGTGATGGGGTTGAGCTTCTGTCACGTAGCTCAATTTCTCCAAAATTCGATATTGATGGCGACAACTTTGCTGAACGAACCGGCTGGGTGAATGCAGATGATGGCCTGTTGGCGCGCGACCTCAATGGCAATGGCAAGATCGACAATATTAGCGAGCTATTTGGTAATGCTAACACCTCCGGCTTGGCTGCGCTTGGTGTACTGAATAGTAATGCAGATGGCGTAATCGACAGCAACGATACAGCATGGTCAGATCTGCGTGTCTGGAAAGATGCCAACGGTAACGGCATTACCGATGCGGGCGAGTTGCTCACCATGGAGCAGGCGCATGTAGCTAGCATTAATCTAACTGCCAACTCCACCACTGCTAGCAATGTGGCAGGCAATACGGTGAATGCAACTGGCGCCTATACTACTACTGAAGGCGAAACCCATCAGGTAGCAGATGTCAGCTTCTTCTCTGACCAGATGAATACCATCTGGCTAGGGGATAATACCATCAACGCGACTGCTGCTGCTCTGCCGGAAGTAAAGGGCTTTGGCACGCTAACGGATTTGCGTGTGGCTATGACTCTGTCTCCCACACTCGCCACTACGGTTGCGGCTACGTTGGGTGACCTGAATAGCCCCAATCTTGAAGAGCTGCGTTATGCCGTTACGCCTATTTTGAATGCGTGGCGCAATAGCATCAGCCTGCCTGCTGGTACAGCAGGAACTGTCGCGCGTGGCGATTTCCATGTGTTAGTACAGGATACTGAGACTGGCCGGAATGTCGTCGATTTCATCATCAAGGTAACTGATGAAAACGGCTCATTCTACAAGTTGGCTAGTGGTGAAGATATTCTGGATTCACAAGGTGCCGTCATTGAGCGCCCGTCCATGGCGAATATCTTTGATCAGGCTTATGCTGGTGCCCATTGGGATGTTCTCTCCGGTGATCAAATCCAGTTTGCTGAGCGCTATATGGGCGTTTCCATGCCGTTATCTGGCCCGGACGCTAGCCTGCAGGAAGGCGCTGGCGCAATCGCGGCGGCAACTGATGTACTCAATACCATTTGGGAGTTTATTGACGAGACGGCTGTGCGCTTGGCCGTGCAAGGGCCTCTGGCCTCTTATTTTACCGGCATCAGCTATGATGTGACGGAAAATGATTTCAATCTGTCCTCATCACTCGGACTGGTACCGGTATTCGAGAATATTCTTGTTCACGCCCCGGCTGGTAACGAGATGAGCTGGCTTTCCGACTGGAAAGACTTCCTGAAAGTGTTCATGCCAGATGTGGATCGCGGTGCGTCATATCTTGAGGCAACCTATGCCTGGCGTATGCAGAATCTTGTTGCTGCGTATGAAAATGTCGGGTTCGGCATGTCGCTTACGGCTACTGCGGGCGCGTTGGGAATTCCGTCAGATCTGATCCATGAGGGTACTGGTACGCTTGTTGGCTCCAATGATGCCGATCTGATGTATCTGGGCGCTGGCAACCAGCTGGCGCAGGGCGGGTTGGGGCCTGACAGCTATATTGTCGGCGCCAATTTCGGCTCGGATGTTATTGATGACTATGAAGGTCCGGATCAGGTGCAAAAGCCGGACTATCTGCGTTTTGCTCAGCATAATGTTGAAGATCTGACATTTACGCGCGATGGCGTCGATCTGGTCATTACCGAGAACGGCACCACCAATCAGGTGCGTGTAATAGGCCAGTTTGTCGGCATTCAGCCCGGCTTCTTTGGGGCCAATCTGCGCGCCGATCAGGGTGTGCATGAAATTATCTTCAAGAACGGAAAAGTATATAGCGAGCTGGATATTGCCTATGCAGTCAGCCATCCAGATGCTGCCTCGACCACACTGAACGGCACGCCAGATTATGATGTGCTGGATGGTGGGGCGGGTAATGACCTGCTCGTGGGTGGTGATGATGGCGATATCTACATCTATGGCAAGAATTATGGCCACGACACCGTTTCTGATCAGCAGACATACATTTTGCTTGATAACATGGACACTGTCCTTTTCAGGAATGATATTGATCCTGAAAATGTCCACTTCACCCGCAATGGGGCGTCCAATGATCTGATCATTGAATTCGCTGATAGTCCGGATGATACGCTGACCATTCATAACCAGTTTGAGGCAACTTATACTGGTTCGTTCGGTACGCAGTGGCTTGATCGCGTAGAGGCTTTTAGCTTTTCTGATGGCAGTTTCTATCTGTGGGATGAATTGTTCAGCAAGGTTCTTGATGAGCTGAAGACAGACGGGGATGATACCATTTACGGGTTTGCTTGGGAGGATACATTGGACGGCGGGGCCGGCAATGACTTCCTGAGCGGTGGCAACGAAGATGACACCTATATCTTCGGTCGCGGCTACGGCATTGATGTTATCTATGATGACGCTACCAATATCCTCAGCGGCCATTATGACGTTCTACGGATGAACGAAGGCGTTACCGCCGATGAGGTTGTTCTATCCCGTAATGGTGCGTCTAGTGATGTAACGCTGACACTCGCCGATGGGTCGCAGGTAACCTTGCAGGATGAGTTTACGTTGATCGATACGGGTCCGTTCGGGCTGGTTGAGTTTAATCGCATTGAAAAAGTTGAATTTGCAGATGGCACCTATTGGACGAGTGAAACACTGCAACAAAAACTGCTGGATGCCGGTAGCACGACTGGCAATGATGTTATCTATGGTTTTGATTATCGCAACGACACTATTGTAGGCGGTGCCGGTAATGATGCCCTGATTGGCATGGGGGGCGATGACATCCTGATTGGCGGTACAGGTAATGATATTTTGACCGGTGGCTGGGGTAATGATACTTACATCTTCAATCTTGGTGATGGGCAGGATGTCGTCGCTGATTACTATCAGTTTGGTGGACCGCTTCCATATTACAATGGCTGGGGTGGTACCGAAGTTATCCAGTTTGGTGAAGGTATCACTGCGGATGATCTGACCTTTACTCAGGCTGCCAATGGGCGTGGCCTCACCATTACATATGGCGATCAAGGCGACAGCATCTATCTCGATGGTGGTATTGATCCGGATTACATCATTGATGCGCGCATTGAGGAGTTGCGCTTCAGTGATGGAACCACGATGGGGATTGATGAATTCATCGCCATTTCACAAACGCCAACCAGCGGAAACGATATCATTTATGGCATGTCGAGTAACGACGTGCTTACCGGTCTGGCTGGAGATGACATTCTTGTCGGGCGTAAGGGTAACGATACTCTGGCAGGTGGAGCAGGTAATGACTTGCTTACCGGCGCTGATGGTAACGATACCTATGTGTTTAATCTTGGTGATGGGCAGGATACTGTCAATGAACTAACCGGTTATGCTGAGGGCTGGGGTGGGGATGACGCTATCCAGTTTGGGGCTGGCATAACCCTTTCTAACATCACGGTTACCGGCTCAAACAATGGTTATGACATGATCATTAACGTCAATGGTACGAGTGACCAGTTGACGATCGTTGGTGCAGGAGATGATTGGCTCAAGATCGAGCATTTCAATTTTGCCGATGGTACATCGCTGACCTATGATCAGTTCCATCTCCTGCAGGGCAATAATGTCCTGCTGGGGACAGCTGGAAATGATTCACTATACGGCAGTGATGGCAACAATACGCTTATGGGGCTGGGAGGAGATGACTGGCTTGCTGGCTGGTACGGGAACGACAGATACATCTACAACCAAGGCGATGGTAACGATACTATCGAAGAATATGTTCAATCTACTGGTGATATCCTGAGCTTCGGCACAGGTATTACGCCGGGTGATCTCAAGTTCTCAGCTCCGTGGGGTGGAGAGTTGATCGTGAGTTTCAAGAATTTTGAAGGTTCGGTACGTCTGCTCGGTGTCGGCAACGATTACAATTTGCCGATCGAACAGGTGAATTTTGCTGATGGGACAATCTGGAGCGCCGCTGAGTTCTACCAGAATGCCATTGCGTACATGTCCACTCCGGGTGACGACTTGATTGTCGGTACTATGCTTAATGACACTGTTCATGCCGGTGATGGTAATGACTGGATTGAAACATATGGTGGTAATGACACTGTCTTTGGTGAAGCTGGTAACGACAATATCTACACCCATAGCGGCGATGATGTTATTAACGGTGGTGCAGGCAATAACTGGCTGGATGGTGGTTGGGGTAACGATACCTATGTGCATAACATTGATGGCGGTAACGACATCATTGATGAACATCTTGAAGCAACTGCTGATACAATCAGCTTTGGCCCCGGTATCACGGCATCTAATCTGCTATTCTCTGCTGACGGTAATTACGATCTGAAGATCCAGTTCACTAACGCTAGCGGGTCCGTCACGGTCTTGGGTCTGTGGCGTGAAAGTGATCTGCCAATCGATCAGGTTACTTTTGCTGATGGTACAGTATGGGATTCAGCAGCCTTCTATCAGGCGGCTATTGCTGGCATGACTACTTCTGGAGATGACATTATCCTGGGCTCCGGTCGAGCAGATGTCATTGATGGTGGGGCTGGTAACGATACCATCTATGCCCGCGCGGGTAATGATGTAGTTCATGGTGGCGCAGGTGATGACTTCATTGATGGCGCAACTGGCAATAATACGCTTTACGGCGATGACGGTAATGATTCCATCTATGCCTCGTATGCTAACGACACCATCTATGGCGGCAATGGTGATGACTATATTGATGCAGGTGAAGGTAGCGATATCATTTCCGGCGGTGCTGGCAACGATACGATCTACGTACGTTGGGGTAATAAGGTGATTGATGGTGGACCGGGTGCCGATACTGTCGATTACTCGGGCTCATGGGGTGTTAACTACGTCAATCTAAGTGGTTCAGCCCAGACACTCAATGGCCAAACGATTGCTGCAAATTCGGTCAATAACGGCTACGGCACGACTGATTCTGTTAGCAATATCGAGAACATTAAGGGCGGTGTGTACGGCGACTATATCGTCGGAAATGACGAATCCAATATTATCTATGGCGGTGCCGGTGATGATAATTTGGATGGAGGCAACGGGAACGACACCCTGTCTGGTGATGCAGGAAATGATTACATTAATGGCAATAATGGCTTTGATGTTGTTGATTACTCATCTGCTGCTGCAGGCGTTCTTGTTAATCTCGGTGCAGGCAACCAAACGCTAAATGGAGTTACTTTAGCAGCTGGTGTGGCTCAAGATGGCCTTGGCGGCACAGATACACTGGTAAATATCGAGCAGATTATCGGTTCTAGCCACAATGATTGGTTCGTTGGTGGTGCAGGCGCTGAAACCTTCATCGGTGGTGCTGGGAATGATAGCATTAACGGCGGTGCAGGCTATGACCTAGTTGACTACAGCGGCTCCACTTCCTCTGTTCTCGTGAATCTGGGGACTGCGTCGCAGACCTTGAATGGGGTTGTAGTGGTAGCGGGAACTGCCCAGGATGGCCTTGGTGGCACTGATACTCTCGCAAATATCGAACAAGTTGTCGGTTCTAGCCATAATGATTGGTTCGTTGGTGGTGCAGGCGCTGAAACCTTCATCGGTGGTGCTGGGAACGACAGCATTAACGGCGGCGCAGGCTATGACCTAGTCGACTACAATAGCTCTACATCCTCTGTCCTTGTGAATCTGGGTGCTACTTCTCAGACCTTGAATGGGGTTGTAGTGGTAGCGGGAACTGCGCAGGATGGCCTTGGTGGCACAGATACACTCGCAAATATCGAACAAGTTATCGGCTCTAGCTACAATGATTGGTTCGTTGGTGGTGCAGGCGCTGAAACCTTCATCGGTGGTGCTGGGGATGATAGCATTAACGGCGGCGCGGGATTTGATACATTGGATTACAGTTCAAGCGTAGCTGGCGTTCTAGTAAATATGAGTCCAAGCAGCCAGACCCTAAACGGCACTGTTGTTACGTACGGAACAGTGCGTGATGGATATGGCGGAACTGATACGATCGCCGCTATCGAGCGTGTTGTAGGCTCCGTTTATGCTGATAATATTTTCGGGTCTAATTGGGATGATACGCTTGAAGGTGGTAGTGGTGATGATGTCATTAACGGTGGCATCTATGGCAATGACACCTTGATCGGCGGTCTTGGAAATGACAGTCTTAATGGCGGTTTAGGTACTGATACCGTGGATTACTCTAGCAGCACTGGCTCAGTGCTGGCTAATTTAAGTTCATCTGCAGTGCTCCTGAAAGGAATCAGTGTTGCTGCTGGTGCTGCGCAAGATGGCCTCGGTGGAACAGATATCCTCACATCAATTGAAAAAATTATAGGTTCATCTCAGGACGACTGGTTGGTTGGCGGAACTGCCGCAGAGACATTTATTGCTGGAGCAGGAAACGATACTATCATTGCAGGCGATGGCAACGATACACTGATTGGCGGCGCTGGGGCCGACTATCTTGATGGGCAAGGTGGGGATAATATTGTTAGCTACGCTGACTCACCAAGTGCGGTATTTATCAACATAAGCCCATACAATAACGTCAATCTCAATGGCAACATCCTGGCCGCTTATACAGGCATGGATGGTTGGGGTAGCGTTGATAGCTATGCTAATATCAAGGGGATTGTCGGGTCAGCCTATGATGACTGGCTGCTGGGCAGTGACTTGTCTGACAGTATTCGTGGCGGCGCGGGTAATGATCATATCATTGGCAGTTGGGGTAACGACACGATGATCGGTGATGCCGGGAATGATTATATCGACGGAAATGGCGGCAATAATACCGTCGCCTATTCCTCGTCTGTCATGGGAGTAACTGTTAACCTGTCCACCCAATCTGCTTCAGACGGATTTGGGTATACTGATACCCTGATCGGTATCAACAATGTGACGGGCAGCGATTATGCCGACACCATCATTGGTGACGGAACTGCCAACATCATCCGGGCTGGCAAGGGTAATGATCTGGTAACGGGCGGCGCTGGGGCTGATACATTTGTATTTGCCAATGGTGAAGGCGCTGATCGTATTACTGATTACGAAGATGGTGTTGACCATTTTGAGCTTAAAGCGCTCGGCATCAGTTACGCCGGGCTGAGCTTCACGGACACTGTCGATGGTTGCAAGATCAGCTGGAGTGGGGGTGACATCTTTACCCTCTCTGGCGTAACAGCTTCACAAATGAACAGTGGAGATTTTATTTTCACGACCTGAGTGGCAGTTAATGATATAAAGTGCCTAGATTGCCAATTTGAGTTAATTCTGAGCACTGGCGTATTCTGTTCTTGGTTCCCTTTATGGAGGTAGTAAATGCGTAAAGTTTCTGTGATTGCTGTACTTGTCTCACTCACTGGCTGTTCTTCTATTATTGAAGGAACAAACCAAACTCTCACTGTAAACACAACTCCAGCTGGCGCTACCTGTGTTCTCAATAGAAATGGTCAGGTAATTGGTCAAATTCAATCAACGCCGGGCGGTATCGTGGTTGAGAAAACTAAGCATGACATCAATGTCGTCTGCAATAAGGAAGGCTATCTTGAAGCCACATACTTTAATAAGTCAGATGTAGCTGGTGCTACTGTAGGGAATGTCATTTTAGGTGGTGGCATCGGTTGGGCTATTGATAGCGCTAGTGGGGCTGATAATAAATACACCGAAATAATGAATATAACTCTCATTCCTGCGCCTGGCCCAGAAAATCACCCGAATACCCATGCTAAATAGGCTTGGTCACTAAGAATCTGATCAGGTTAACGCCATGGTTATTCCGAGTTTGCTAACATCAATAAATTGCGTAGCTATAGCATTTATGTTGTCTCTAGTGGCGATACCGACTCATGCGGGGGAAGTCCAGTTAAGCGATGATCAAATTAAGCAGATGATGATTCATGAGAGTATTTCCTCATATTCTGGAAATTGTCCGTGCCCCTACAATTATGCACGAAATGGTAGTCAATGCGGCAGGCGTAGCGCATATAGTAGAGCTGGGGGGCTCATCACCATTTTGTTACCCGGCTGATATATCCAAGGAAATGATCGAGGTTTATCGCCAGCAGAGCAGGGCGCGCTAGAGGGAGCTCTCATTTGATTTGGTATAAATGATAAGGGAAATTCCACTCTACAGGACTGTGCTTTTTAACTTTACAAGCTTGAAATGAAGCAGGAATAGATATGATACGACGACTTTTCTATGTAACCTTTAGCCGTGCTGAAAGAAGTTTGGCGATTGTCGCTTATTCGGATAATCCGCAAGGTGTAAAGCACAGTGTCATATCTCAAGGCTGGTTTTCAGAAAACGAAATTGAAATTATCTAATATTAATGGGATGCCGGGCGGGTGGGTATGCAGCTGGCGGGGCTTGCCCCAAGAAGTGGCCCTAACGCAAAGCCGCTAGTGCAGGCGGCTTTGGTTTTAAAAACTTCAGGGTTAATTGCAGCGGTAAATGTAGTTTGTGCCATCAATTCTGATTTCGCTGTAGTCCATGCCTAAATCACGGGCGATTGCGTCATAGTCGAGATAGTTTTGAATTGCGGTAGGAATCTCACCAAAGAGGCCTTCTTCAACAAATTGTTGTGCCAAGTCTTTCATGCTGCCTAGCTCGTATAGGTCAAGATCAAATTGGTCGGGCGTGTCTTTGCGCAAATCAAATTTATATCCGGCTTCGCCAACAGCGATGATGACCTTGATTTTTTCCTCTTCACTCCACTCTGCGACTGCTTCATGATAAAACTGGAAATTGCCTTGATGAACGCCAAGCGCCTTGAACAAAGCCGCGTCGATACCTTCACCGTCTATAAATTGTAACTCGAACTCTTCAACGGGCTGGCCGTAGGAATTTCTGAGCTTGCTGGCCTGTGTGTTGTATTCTTGCACTGTCTCGAAATAGAATCCGTTGGCGGTGATGTCATAGGGCTGCGCGTATAGTTTGGTCATGTTGTTAACTCCTCAGTGAGTGCGGGTTGCGTCGATGCAACCTTGGCTCCCGCCGAGGGTGGGGTTAGCAAACGCAAGGGCGGCAAAAGCCGAGAGGTATCACCCGACCTGCACGGAATGCAGTGGAGGAAGGTTGGGGAAACGGCTGGTGACGTTTATCAATGACCCTTGCGACGCGAGGGGTGAAATCCCATAGTATTTCTGAAACTATGTGTGTGCAGCTGTTAAGCTTCTAGCTTTTCCGCTCTAGAGCGGAAAGGCTCATCCACAAAGTGGAATACACGATTTATTTCTAGCGGTTTGATAGAATCTAGGAAGATAAGCGCCTTGCCCGTCTCGCGGGCATAGGTGCGGCTTACTTCGTCAGGGTTGAGTAAAGGACGGGCGTGTTGGCTGTAGCTTTGGCCAGAATTGTTAACGCTTGTGGTGGTTACTGTGGCAGTGCCGAGGTGTTTACCGATATATTCTGCCGTGTCATGGTCATGTGCGGCAAAGGCAATACGTACCCCGGCGTTGTTCCAGAAAGTAGGTGCGCGTTCCTTATAAAGGTCGCGCATTTGGCCAATATCCTGAAAAATTGCCCAGACCTGTACGCCATACCCGGCGGACAGGCCAAAAGACGCTTCCACTACAGGTAAACGACCAAGAAAGGCCAGCTCGTCCAGAATAAACTGGACTGGTAAGGGCGGCGGAGACAACTCACGGATCATGCTGTCCATAGCTGAGGTAATAACGACGCGCAGCCAGCGTGCGTAGCGCTCAACATACGGTGCTGGGGCGCAGAGGTAGCAGGACATGATCCCACGCTTCCAGTCGGCAAAGTCGATCTGGCTTTCGCCATCGCGCAGGGACTCTGCCAGATGGGGTTCGTCTAGAAACTGCGTTTGCTTGCGGGCGGATGAGATAATACCGCCACGTTCATTTTCTGGGGTATTCCATAGTGCTGCAGCTTCGGCAGCGATATTATGGTTACAGGCCGGATTGGCCATCATCCGCTCAAGCGTACTGGTGCCGCTGCCTTCCTTGGTTTCCGGGTCAATCTCCGGGAAGAAGTTATGCATAAGCAGATTGCGCACAGTAACAATATCGCGCTGCGTAATATCTGGGGCCGTGCAGACATGGGCAATTATGGCAGTTAATAACTGCTCTGCGCTTTGGTTCCAGTGGTCGTTACGCTGATCGCCTGAGGCGACAATCATGGCCCCAGCCAGCGCTTGGGCATCGGCATAGAGCCGTTCTTCCCCGTGCTGGATAAGGATGCGAAGTGGATTAAAGTTCGTCCGGTATTGTTTGGCTTCGCCCTGCGCCACACCCCACGGATCAATCACGCAGACTTTGCCAAGGGTGGCACGATACTTTGCACTAATACTGGCGTTCTCGCCTTTAGGGTCGGTTACAAAAACAGAACCCTGATAACTCAGTAGGGATGGCAGGATGTAGCTAACACCTTTGCCGCTGCGATTGGCGACAATCATCAAAACGTGCTTGTCACTGTTATAGGTCTGGAGCTTTCCTCCCACCTTGCCCAGAACGACGGTGCCGCCGCCACGGGCGTTCTTCTGTGCTGCGATGAGTTCCTTAATGGTAGCAAAGCCAGCCGAGCCGAGGACTTGTGCGTCTGGCTCCTTTGCTTTCCTATAGAATTTTAGGATCAAGCTGATCCAGATTAGATTGAGAATGGCTGCTGCAATACCAGCGCCCATCACATCTGATTGAGTTTGAGAAGTTGAATCGAGAAACAGCTTACAGCGTGATTCTAATAGGCCATTACAATACCAAGGCAGTGGCGGTTCCGGTGGTTTGCTGCGTGCGGCTTCGCGGAATTCTTCGCGTGTGCGCTCCATGAGCGCGTGGAATTCAGGATCAGTACGTTCACGTTCTATGTAACGCGCCCGCTGCTCTATAAATATCTGGCTTTCCTGAGGTGCCGGTTGATAGAAGCGAAACTGCTTGGGCAGCATTTGTGAATAGGACCAGTACCAAATGCCGCCTGTGCCCAGCACTAGGCAGAACCAGAACGATAATGTACGCCACCGCAGTTGCATGATGGCCAGACATACAAATTCTGGGTATGCAATTTCCAGAAGATAATGTGCCTATAGGTTAATAATGCACATTTTATGAGGGTTGGGAGAGGTGGTGCGGGCGGCCGGAATCGAACCGGCACGGGTTATTAGCCCTACGGATTTTCGTACCACTTCGGCTTTCGCCGCCGTCCCAAGGGACGTTTGTGGTCTGGACTATCCCTTCACCGTAGCTTTCGCCGTAGGTGCTGCCCGTCTAGTCTCTACACCTTCCCGTTTCCGGGCTTGGCTCGGGATTGCCATTTCAGGGTTCCCCGAATTTGAGCAGTTCTGCACCCCAAGTTTCCAAGAGGGCACTCAATTATTTAAGTCCGTTGCGTCTACCAATTTCGCCACGCCCGCGCACTTTATAAAGCTATATCAATCAGCTAATAGGTTGCCAAGGCAAAACTGTTAAGAAGCTAGTCTGTAAGGCTTTTTTTGCCCAATAGTTTGGCGGAAGTCTTAAACGGTTTAGCCCGTCGGACGTTGATCGCCGACGCGTCGATCATGTTCTTGATGTGTGAAGCGTAGAATTTTTCGATCATTTCCACGCTTGTTCGACAATTCTTGGCGATTTGGTAGATGTCTGCGCCTTCCATGAGGCGCATTGAGATATACGTATGGCGCAGGCTATATGCCGTGCGATGCTGACCATCCCGATCAGTTTTGAGGTTCAGTTCATTAAGGATGTTATTAAACAGTTCCCGCTGCAAACTCGGAAACAGTTTGTCGGTCTCTTTACTGCTGTTGCGTTTCTGCAGGCGCAGGAAAGGTGTCACTGCGCCGGGCATACTCTTACAGTAGCCAACACCACGCTTGCCGCGAACCTCGATTTCGAGGATGCGTTCGCCCGTTGCTTTGTCTGTTACGACTGCAACGTCTCGAAATTCTAGGCGAAGGGCCTCATCAGGCCTGAGGCCTGTATTCACCATGAACAGCACAAAGTCGTGCATGTTTTCGCTAGCTGTGCGCCAACGCTCCTTGCGCGGATTGCGGGCTCGCTCACGCGTGGCCTCGTAAAGCTGCTTGTATTCTGTAGGGGAAAACCAAGCTCGATGAGTGACTTTTCCTGATGTTTTATATGGTACGGAAAAGTCGGGCAGGTGGTCTATCCATCCATATCGTTTGGCTGTTTTGAATACTTGCCTGATCAGAACGATGTCCTTGTGTAATGTGCTGCGCGACGGGGGCTTGCCGGTTTTACAGTTCTTGGCGCGGTGCATGCGAAATTCAGAAATCGCTGCAGCCGCGTCTGATAGGTAGCGCTCTGCCATGAAGGGGAGGATAATTGCATTTAGCCGGGTTTCCTGTTCTTTGATATAGGTCTTGCCGCGCTGTCCTTGTGTCAGGACAGGCAGCTCCTCAAGAAACTTTGCTGCTGCTTCCTTGAATTTTTTGCCTTTGAGTTTTTCCTCAAGCACGCCTGCACGGCTTTTGCCTTTCAGGGTGAGGTACCAGTCCTCGGCAATCTCTTTCGCGAGGGAGAGGCTTTCCTCGCCAGTTGATTGCCGCCAGTTGCGGCCCTGAAGGAAGGTCGAGCATTGCCACTTGCTGCTATTCTCACGGCGGTAGATGTGCAGCTTGCCGCCCATCAGTTGGTGTTGTTCTGCTTTCATCACGGCCTCGCATTGCACAGGGCTAATATGTGCAAATTGTGTAAGTAATGTGTAACACTTTGGCAAGGCTGTGTAAATGCATAACTTATTGATTTATTGTGTTAATAATTGAAATTACATAAACTCATACATGCTTTTAAGTCCCCTGTGTTTACCAATTTCACCACGCGGGCAGCCGGGTATGGGTATAGAGAATCCGTCAGAAATGGCAAGTGTTCTAGAGGCGCAGTTAGGGAATATGGCGCTTGAGCAAGGCAAGGCGCCGTTGGCGGGCTTCGGGTGCCGTTAGTTTGGCTGGTGTGGCGCTGCGGATGTGCTCTTCTGGCGCGTGGGTTAAATGAGTCGGCGGCTGGCTATGGCGCTCGCTCATGCTCATATGACTGCGGGCGCTGACGGCACGGGCCTCAACTTCGCCGGGCAGTTCCTCGTAGAGAGCAAAGGCCTTGTCCTCTACCATATCGGTCACAAGCGGGCGCAGACTTCTGACTTCTGGTGCCAGCGCAAGTTCGCTTGTTACGCTTCTGGGCCAGCTGAGTTCAAGTTGCAGGCGTTCGGCCATCACGGCCATCAGATTGAATTTGGTGCTCAGTTTTGTGTTACCAGTAATGTGCGCGTCATGTGCTTGTTCGCGCAGTTCCTGCTCAAGAATTATGGACGCTTTGAATCTTAAATTCTTTGACGATCCGCCCGGGCTGAACCCTTCGGTATCCTGAATGAGGTGCTGATGCTCATGCAGCATGGAAGAGCGCATAACAGTTTGCGCATCCTCATCGGCTTTAGGATAATACACATACATGGTGCCATTACGTATGCATGCAAGTTCCTGCGTATTTTTAATCGCGTAGACTCGCTTGAGTACAACCGGATAAAGAGCAAGTTCTGGATAATGGGCGTACAGCTCAGGATGGTGAAAGATCTTGCCGCTGACGGTTGTGTAGCTCTGGTTTACTTTCAGGTTCTTTGCCTGTGCGGGCAGGCGCAGCTCAGCGCTGCGGTCATCTGTTTCAAAGCGCAGACGGCCGTCAGATTCGCTCACGAGCAGCGGCGCAGAGCTGAGCGCATTTTGAAACAGACGTGACTTGGAGCCAGCGAACATGGCGCCAGACTAGAAAAAGCTGCCGGGGGATATCAAGGAAAAACAGGTTACTTCTCGTCAGCGCCCTTAAACTCAACCGTTACGCCGCGCTTGCGGAAAAAAGCCTGCATCAGCTTGCGGCCTTGACGGTTGTTTTGCGCCAGACGGGCGGGATCAAACACGGCTTCTTTCTGGCCGGCGGCGGTCAGCGCAGCTTTGAGGGCGGCAATATGCTGCTCCAGATCCATATTATTGGCGTGCAGAGACGTGTAAATGTTCTCAATTGCTTGCGGCAGGGGCAGGGCGCTCATGGGGTTCTCCTCAATTTCAGCGACTGATATGCCAAGGCCGCGCCACAAAATCAAGCAGTTAACATCCAAATTGAGCTGAGTGCGCAGATGAGTGTTAACACTGGCGCCCGGCGCATCCTTTTGCTAAAGCTGCTTTTTATGACTGCACATCCTGCACTTAAAGATACTGCGCACACTCCTGTTTCCAGTCAGGGCTTTGACCGCCTGCTGGCTTTGGTCGATGCCGACATGCGCGCGACCAATCAGCTGATTATCGACCGGATGGAAAGTAAGGTGCCGCTTATTCCGCAGCTGGCTGGCTATCTGATTGCGGCTGGCGGCAAGCGTCTGCGCCCGTTGTTAACCTTGGCCAGTGCTAAATTGTGCGGCTATCAGGGCACCCGCCACCATGGTCTGGCGGCCTGCGTTGAATTTATCCATACCGCCACCCTGCTGCATGATGATGTGGTGGATGAGAGCGATTTACGCCGGGGTCAGCGCTCGGCCAATGCGGTTTTTGGCAATCAGGCCAGCGTGTTGGTGGGCGACTTCCTGTTCTCCCGTTCGTTTGAGCTGATGGTGGCCGATGGCTCGCTTGAGGTGCTGCGCATTCTCTCTGGTGCGTCCAAGACCATTGCCGAAGGCGAGGTAATGCAGCTTAGCGTTGCCAGCAATACCGAGACAACCGAATCCGATTATCTGGAAGTGATTACCGGCAAGACCGCCGCCCTGTTTGCTGCAGCCTGTGAAGTGGGCGCCGTGGTGGCTGACCGCTCGCCCGATGAGCAGGAGGCGTTGCGCCTGTTTGGCCTTAATCTGGGCATTGCGTTCCAGCTGGTTGATGATGTGCTGGACTATTCTGCTGTTCAGGCCCGCTTGGGTAAGGAAGTGGGTAACGACTTCCGCGAAGGCAAAATGACCCTGCCGGTGTTGTTGGCCTATAAGCGCGGCAGTGCCGAGGAAAAAGCTTTCTGGCAGCGCACACTGGAAGACAAGACCTTTAACGAGAGCGATCTCGACTACGCTATTGCCCTCATGCAAAAGCACGGCGTTTTGGCCGCAACGATTGAGCGGGCCAAGCAATATGGCGCGGCGGCGCAGGCAACGCTGGCCAATTTCCCGGCCTCACCAGTCCGTGATGCCATGCAGGAATCTGTCAGCTTCGTCATTGAGCGTGATTATTAGGTGATATGATGGCGCGGTCAGCTGCACATGATCCAGCACATGTTTTCAGCCGGATGATCGCAGCAGATGTTGAGCCGGTTGTTGCATTCACGCAAACGAATATGATGGCGCGTATTGCCTTTGCGGTATTGGCGCATCAGGAACCGTCGCGTTCGAAAATGGATGAATTTTCAAGATGGCCGCGCCTGTGGGTCTGGCAAGTTGATGATACGTATAGGTTGGCGCTTAATTCCAGGTGGTATGGGGTGCATAACAAGCTGGCCCGGCCAGAGGATCCCTGCCGCTTTTCCGTATATGTTGATGCTCTTGCCGGTCAGGCAGGTAAGGAAGACGTGCGTATTCTCTCTGTAGGGTCTGTTTTTGATGTGCGTGCAGTCGCTGGGCATTGGCAGACTGGCGCGGCGTGTAATGTCATCACCAGCGCTGAAACTTGCGGTGATGCCATGCGTATTAAGGAATTTGAGAAATTTCTGCTTCTGCATGCTCCTGTTGATATTGATGCGCGTTTTGAGCGTCAATTGCCTGCCCTGAAATAAGCCTAGCTGATTCATAACGTCGCAAGTAGCCGAATGGGGTTGCTGGCGGGGGTGTTTGTGCGCATATTGGCTCCCCAGTTTTGAAATGAATTCAGGTGAAAAAATGAGTAAAACCGAGAAATCGCCAACAGCGAATTCTGCCGTCCATGCCTTTAGTGATTTGATTGCACGCGGGACTGCCCCGGCGCAGGCCGTGCTTGAGCTGCGCCTGATGGATAAAATGGCCGCCGCCATCACCCAAAATGGCGTTTTTGTGCCGCAAGGTTATGAGGAAGGGCTAGAGTGCCCGCACGCAACCGATGTGTTTAATTGGCAGGCAGCTGACGGATTTGTCCTGCGGGCCTCGTATTTTGAGCAGTTTGGTAATGATCCTGCGTATATCCGCAATGTGCGGGTAGTGCAGGAGCAGGCGGGTGCGCCAGCGCTTCATGTTCTGTCGGTCTCGGATGTGCTGGTTGATGTTTCAAGCCAGCTGTGTTCGCGTAACCCGGTCATCCGGCCAAGGATTACACAATGCGAGGTCACGGATAATACGCAGCTTTTACGTGCGTTTGAGTCTGCATTGGCCGGGCGCCCGGTTGCGGCAGTGCAAAAAGCAAAGCCCACGGTCAGAAATCTTTTTCCCTCCGGGAGCTGACGTTCTTGTGCAGTTGCGCTAAGCTGTCCGCCTCATAACGGGGCGGGCATAAAATGGCGATAATTGCTGAAGAACATGTTTTTCCTCAGGATCAGAAACCAACTGTAACGGAAGTGCCGCTGAGCCTGCCGCGCTCAATATTACAGCTGTTCTGGCTGTTTGTGCGGCCTTACCGTTTGACGATTATTGCGCTGTTCTTCATGTCGATGGCGCTGCGCTGGATCGGGATTGCTCAGGTTTACTCAACCAAGTTGATTGTTGATACCGCTATGCATCTGGACCGTAGCGCGCCCGGTGCGTGGCAGGCTATGTTCCATCCGCTTGCTATGTTCATTGGCCTTATTCTGCTCAGTATGGTGGTGGAGTGGGTGGCTTGGTTCTCCTCCTATAATGGGCGCATTCCGGTGTTGGCTCGCGCGCGTCAGCTTATTTTCAATTATGCGCACCGGCATCCATCCTCTTATTTCGATAATATGCTGACCGGTAAAGTGGCCTATCGCGCCATGTTGCTGCCAGAGCAGACGGTGACAGTTTACGAACGGACAAACTGGGATTATCTGCCGCTGCTCTCCCAGTGCTTGGTATTGCTGGCCGTGTTCTTTAGCGTGCAGCCGGTTTTTGCTGGCATATTGCTGGTGTGGCTGTGCGTGTACGCCAGCGTTGCCATTTATATGGGGCGTTATATTGCTCGCTTTGGTGCTGCCCATAGTGAGGCCAAAGCTCAGCTGACTGGGCGCATTGTTGATTCAATTACCAACATCAAAAACGTCATCTTCTTTGCTGCGCATGACCGTGAAGAGCATCTGATTGGTCATTCGGTCGCCAGTACCTATCAGGCGCAGCGCCGCTCTTATCTGGCGTATGTACGCATGCGTGTGTGCATGCAGTTTCTGCATGTGGTGATTTATGCGCTGGTGTTTTCCCTCGCCATTAAAGGCATGATCGCCGGAACGATTAGCGTGGGTGATTTTGTACTGCTCAGCTCGTTGACACTGACGTTGGTACGCAATGTGTTTGATGTTAGTAACGGTCTGCCGGAAACGCTCGATATGCTGGGCAGTATTCGGGATAGTCTGGATATGCTGGTGGTGCCGCGTGACATTCACGATAAGCCGGGCGCGCAGCCGCTGCGTGTGCAGGGTGGTGAGGTGGCTTTTGAGAATGTCAGTTTTCTTTATGACAACAACAAGCAGGTGTTTGCCGGTCTGAACCTCACCATCAAGGCAGG
>Ga0255215_1000058_pt1 | contig 40731 bp, 32 predicted proteins | sample Miss_Law_RepC_8d_FD_183033 | JGI IMG/M metagenome (GOLD analysis project Ga0255215, IMG submission 183033) | Freshwater microbial communities from Mississippi River, Louisiana, United States - Miss_Law_RepC_8d | ecosystem: Environmental > Aquatic > Freshwater > River | place: USA: Louisiana... | reverse complement strand
TTTTTAATTTAATAATATCATAAAAGATATTATTAAGTAATATATATAATGAAATACAATAATTATGGAGGTGATATAAGTAACATAAATGGATTACAATATATATTAAGCATTGGTTACGAAGTTGAATGCGGCATTTTAATGAAATTAACTAGATCAGATTTTGTCAATTCATCAGAAGATGAAAATTCATCCGAATATAGTAAATCATTGAAAAGCAGTAAATCATCAAAAGGTAGTAAATCATTGAAAGGTAGTAAATCATTGGAAAGCAGCAAATCATGGGGACTTGGTAATTTATTTGAAGGTGGTAATTCATCGGAAATCAAAAGTTCTTCAAAATTAAGTCATTCTTTAAAATCAAACAATTCTTTAAAATCAAGTCATCCTTCAAAATCAATTCATTCTTCAAAATCTAGTCATCCTTCAAAATCTATTCATTCTTCAAAATCTAGCGAACCTAGCAAAATAATATTATTTAATTCTGATACAGCGCGAAAAGACATTTTAGAATTTAAAAAGTTTGAAGAAAATCCAGAAGATATTGATGAAGATATTATAGCGCGTTTGGAAGAAATGGTTGAAGAAAAAATATATGATGATAATAATCAAATTGATAGCAATAGTTCATTTTATATCACAAATGATATAGCAATGTCTCCTTTTATAAAAAAATTGTCTTCAGTTTGCTATTATCCTTCTGAAGAAGATATAAAATCAAAAAGTGCAACAATTCCTATATCAGATTATAGTAATGAAAAAAATAATTTGTATTTATTCAGAGACATTGAAAAAAATCAAGATTATGAAATTCATTTTTTATTTAAAGATACTAGCACTGATTGCGCAACTCATTCAAACGTAGAATGGGTTTTTACATACTATAAACCACAACAAAGCGAGAATATTATAATCAATACTTTTTTAAATATGATTAAAAATCTATTACACCATTTGTCTGATTTAAAACCAATACCTGGTAATTTTATTATGAAATATAAAGATGGAAATGACAAATATTCAGAATTAATTATCGCCAATCCAGAACAACGTGTTTTATATCATAAACCAAATACTAATTTATATTATTTATTAACCCAAATATATGATAGTCCTTTTACAATTGATGATGCCTGTTCTGTTTTTCAAATGACATTTTCAGCAAAATGTGAACATATTATGGAAGTAATGATTGCTCTACTTACAGATACTTTACAATCTATACCGTCATTCAGTACATATATTAATTCTAAATTAGAAATTTTATTAAATGTAAAAAATTGTGTAGATAGTTTAGTTGATAACTATAATAAAAGTGATTCTGAATATAAAATTCATGAAGGTGTTGAAATAATTAAAAACTATTTATGTTTGATTCTATTAAAAATTAAACTTTATTATGAATTTAAAAGTGCCGAAAAACAACCCAAGTATTTAAAAAACTTATTATTTTTTAATTGTAGACATAGTAACTATGTTTTGTACTCTACTTTGAAAACTAAGATTGAACAATTATTAAATGTTGATAATTCTATTGCTATTGATATTATAAAAAGAATTGTTTTTCAACCAGAGATACTAAAACAAATGAATTCTTCTCATATTAAATTAAGAAAAGGTGCTTTATCTATATCAAATACATTAGAAAAGTCAAATAAAAATTATGGTGATCCAATTTATTCATTAGTAAGTTATTTTGATTTTTTTGAAGATCCGGTTGATAATGAAAGTAATAAAAATAATGATAGTGGTAATATAATAGACTATGATTGGCTTGAATATAAAGGTGTTGATGAATATTCGGCAAAAATGGACTTAGAGGATGATATTGTTCTTATAGAATGTCGAGTTTTTCAAAAATTATTATCAAGTTATGTTTATAGCATTGCTGATGAAGAATTAAAACAACAAATGACAAATGGCGCTTGTAATATTTTAACAAATAATTTTGGTTCAGATGTTTCATCATTATCTATTGCTAATTTGAAAAAAATTCTTGAATTACAGGGTACCCATAATTTAGGTCTTGGAATTAGAAAACGTAGGAAAACTATTAAGAAAACTAAAAATAAGAGAAGAACTAGAAGAACATTAAAAAAAAATTAAAATGAAAAATAAAAATGAAATAAAAAAAATAATATAAGGTTTAATTTATAGTATATTGTATATAAATTAAATAAAATGATATTCTTTTCTGATGATATTAAAAATCAAATTATCGATACAACACCAGTAGATGAAATCTTAGATAGATTAGAAGAGTTCAAAAATGATAATCAGATGATATTTACTTATTTTAACTACGGATCAATTGATATAGATTATATTGAAAATTTATTAAAATATGAATCTAATAAGATCGCATTTTATTGTACAGAGGACACATTTATTATTCGATCTTGTCCTTCGTGTATGATTTATTCAAGACAAAATAAGAAAAACAGTGATACTATTATGTATTATATAATGGTTATAAGTACAGATAGAGAATTTAGAGGTAAAGGTTACGCTACAAAGTTGTTGAATGGTTTTATAGAAAGAATAAAAGAAGAAACAAAACCATCTTTAAAAAAGGTCAAAATTGTCTTGAGTTCGCTTGATGAAGTTGTTTCATATTATCAGAAATATGGTTTCGAAGTTGTCGATTGTTCCTTTGAAAATTATCCTTATTTTAAATACTTTGAAAAATATGATAAAGAAAAAATATACACCATTATGGAGTTAGATATTAAATAAATACAAAATATATAAAAGTAAATATATAAATATATTTTTTTATATAATGAATATATAATGAGATTTTTTACATTTTTATACATTATAACTTTTCTCTCTTCGGTCTTCTCAGACAATAATTTTTCATATGACAAACCACGAACAAATGCTACAGATATGAAAGATATGTTAGGTCTTACAACTGGCGGTCCCTACACATATTCACAATCAGGGCACCATTTTTATGGCGTTGGTTATGATGGCACATATATTGACACTTATGGTTGTTGCTCAGGACAATCTGGATCATGTCGAAATAACCCAGCATGTCAATGCCAAGTATCTGTTGGTCCTCTTCCCCAAGGTACATATAGTTTAGGAAACATGATGACTTTTAAGGGGATGCCATATTGTTATGAATTATATCCATCATCGTCTAATAATATGTGTGGTCGGTCTGGATTCCTAATTCATGGAGGTGGATGCTCTGGAAATCCATCGGAAGGTTGTATTGTTATAGAAGACCAAAATATTCGATATAAAATCAAAAGTGGTTCTACTTTGAAAGTAGTTTCTTAGACATTTATAAATTTATATTTACTTTTTTTAGAAGTAAATATATATGGAAAAACATGGCATATTTTTTTATATTTTTATAGCAGTAATACTTTTGTTTTGTTTAAGAATATATTATGATTCTGACGCATTTAATTTAAAATGTATCATCGCTTCAAAAGATGGTAATAAATATTGTGTTCGCGAAAGAGAGAAATTAGAATTAGCCGCAAACTTATTAGCCGAAGTTACTCAAAAAATGAAGGATATGGTTGCATATATGAAAAAAACACATCCTGAGGATCCTCGCACAATACGTCTTGTTGAAGGTTTTAATCCAAAAAAAATAAGCGAAACATTGCCAACTAGTGAACTAACTGCGTACAGTGAAAATAAAGGCGAAAAGATAGCATTTTGTTTAAATAGAACAAAAGAAGGCAACAAATTAATAGATTTAAATACATTGACATTTGTGGCGTTACATGAATTGTCGCACATTATGACAGAGTCCGTTGGTCACAAGCAAGACTTTTGGCAAAACTTCAAGTTTTTATTAGAAAACGCGAAAGCTGGCGGTATTTATGATCCAGTTGATTACAAAAAGGAACCAAAGGAGTATTGTGGTATGAAAATCAATGATAACCCGTATTATGATTTAGTGTAAATATTTTTATAAATTAAATAAAATATTGACATATATTATAAAAATGGAAAGTGGATTCACTATGTTTATTCATTCAGCAATTATTACTGTAATCCTTTACATAATAATGAAGTTTATTTTGAAACAGTCAGAAATGGTTGCGCAAGATAGAAGTATTTTAATTGGTGCGTTAACATTAGTCTACATGATTTTATTCGGTCATAGTTTACCAACACATATTAATAGGAATATTTTTTAAATATAATAACTAATAGTTTTATTATATATTTATTATATATATAATAATGGAACGTTTCACATTTAATAATGATAACGTATTGATAATATTAATAATACTAGTACTATTAGTCTTTTTAAAAGTAATTCTTTATTTTATTTCATTAGCAAAATTCAAAAATAATTTAATAGGTAATGAAAATTTTGAAAAATTTAGAAACATATTAACAAACTTTGTAGATTTTTTATTTGTTCTTATAGCATTATTTATAATGTTCTTAAGAAAAAATAATTCAGTTTTTGCAGTAATTTTAGCGATCATAATTATATTTAAAGCAATTCTGCGTTTGTTTGTAGAGTATCAATTGTATAAATACACCAACTTAAATGATAATATAATTAAATATATTAAGTCATATGAACCACATAGTGTATTTGTATCAAATATTGTTTTGTTTATTGTTACAGTATATATTATAAAAAAAATATTTTATAATTAAATAACTATTATGTAATTAAAATTAATAACTTTTATAATTTATTTACAAAAGTTATATTAAAAATAATACTATTGTTATATATATTATGTCAAAACAAAGTAAATTAGGTGATACACATAAATATATAGATGAAACTTTAGATTATAATCCTATATATAAAGTAAATTATTTAGTAAATGGCACAATCAATACTATATTTGTATTTTATGGTCAACAACTTCAAGTTGGTGATGAAGATAAAATATTACATACGATATTTACAGAAAAAGAGGTTGATAATATTACTACTAATAAGATAAATGTTAAATTTACCGAACAAAAAATACATTATGATGATTCAATAAGTACTATAAAAATAAAAATTGTTAATGAGTTCGAAAAAGATTTAAGAAAAAATATATCACTAGATGAAATCTACATGTTTTGTCAAAAAAAAGAAACATTAAATACTGTTTCTATTTATCAGTCATTAACACAAAATAAAAAAATGGATTTAACAAAGGTTAGACTAAATCAATTTATTTCGAATATAGACAGTTATGAAAATGGTAAAAAGTTTCATATATCTCTCGATAAAGAAGTATATACATTTGATGATATTTTAGAAATGAAATTAGAAGGGAAAAAATGTATAGTTAACAAGGTTTTGGGACAAAAATTTTTTATAGTTGAAAACGAATATCCTTTTGTATGTAATCCATATGATGTAACAGAATATGATACATTTTTTGAGAAAAATGCGCGCAAGTCATTATCAACATTAAATAGTCATTTACTTTTAAATAGTGGAGACATTGTGAATAAAAATATATATTTATGTTTAGCGACGGATGTATTAAATTTTGCGTCTGAAAAAAGAATTTCACAGGAAAACACTGTCAAAATTTATTATCCTTTTTTATTTAGTAAAGATATAATTTCATTAGAAGATTTACATAAAGAAAAAGAAACACTAATTGAAAATGATAAAAAAATTATAAATGAGAAAACCAAAGATCTTTTTAAAACAATTGACATGTTTTATGATGTGTACAATTTAAAAACTACTGAGTTGAAGTATGTCAATAAGGGTATCAAATATATAAAGGCGATTATGAAACCTGATTTTGATATAAATATCCCACTTGAAATTATTTTTAAGATAATACACGCTACTGAGAAGAGTCCATTAATTAAATATAATCCATCCACTCGTCAAGAAAATATTTATAGACTTTACACAGATAAAATATCAACTGATGGACGAAAAATTCCTTATCTAAAAAAAGCAACTATTTTTAAATTGATGAAGACAATAGCAAAATCTAAATCGGTATCTGTTTATATTGAAATTAAAAAGGATGAAAAATCACAGACACTGGTTTGCGAATTTGATGAAAATGGTTATATTACAATTAGTTCTGAATTTGATACTATAGTTAATGAAAATGAAATTAACACACTTTTTAGAGATTCGATTAATCCTATTATAAATGAAATTAGAAATTTATTACAACAAAGCGGTTATAACTTAAAATTATTTAACAGTTTGTATGATGATAATATTGAAATAAAACAACTTAATTATGTTTCACAAATTAAAATTTCGAAACCAATTGAGTTAGAAACTTATAAAGGATGTATATCTTCTGTATTTAATAATGAATCTAGCGAATTTAAATCAGGTATACACTTAAGATTTAAACGTGTATCCAATTTTAGCAAAGTAAGTAGTCAAGAAGCGTTTATTTTAGAGAAATCAGGAGAAGGATATAGAGGTGCTGAAATTATAGATGCGCTTTTAGAAAATTACCATGGTGAAATAAATCGTAGTCAAGCAGAGGATTTAGTTAGAAAAGTTGCTAACGAAATACAAGTAGAACGTGGTGTAAGAAAATCAGATATAAAAATAAAAAATAATCCTGGTTTTAAAACCACTATTACATTAGAACAAAAAATAGGTGTTATTACGATTACTGTAGAAAATATTAATGATATTCATTATTTACAGACTATACCTATTTATTTAGATACAATTATTCGTCTTACACAAAATAAAAATAGCACTTCTTATCCTGTTAAAGAAATTGGTAGATTATGTTCAAGTGGTGAAAAAGATGAGATTATAATAGAAGACATTATTTCGTCGACAGAAAAATCAATTGATGATGGTGAAGAAGTACCGTCTTTAGAATCAGAAGAAGAAGAAGTTGATTATACAAAGTATAAAACAATAAATCCAGAAAATCCTAAGGGAGCATTGAGTTTATTTTTTGATGAAGATGAATTTGAAGATATTGATACAGAAGGAGGAGGAGGATCTGATAATAGTAGCAGTGAAGAATCTATTCAATCGGAAGAATCTATTCAATCTGATAAAAGCAGTAAAGAATCTATTCAATCTGATAAAAGTAGTGAACCCTCTATTCAATCTGATAAAAGTAGTGAACCATTAATTGAATCTGATAAAAGTAGTGAACCATCAATTGAATCTGATAAAAGTTTACAATCTTTTGGTGTATTACCTAGTGAAAGTTCATCATCTGAAGTAGAGTCGCCAAAAGAAATAGTTGAAGCACCAAAAGAAATGCCTGTAGTTGAAAGTTCATCATCTGAAGTAGAGTCGCCAAAAGAAATAGTTGTAGAACAAAAAGTAATGCCTGTAGTTGAAAGTTCATCATCTGAAGTGGAGTCACCAAAAGAAATAGTTGTACCTCCTGTTGCTGTAAATTTAAAAAAATCATTAATTGTTGATAGTTCAAGTGAAGCAGAGGATATAAAGGAAGATGAAGAAGAAGAAGAAGAGGAAGAAGAGGAAGATAATGTTAGAAATATTGATGGAATGAAATTAAATAAACCATATTATTTTCAAACATTAATTGAAAATAAAGATCCTGTATTAATTCTCAAAGAAGACAGTGCAGAATATAACGCTTATTCTAGAACTTGTAGATCAGATACAAGAAGACAACCTGTTATAATAACAGATGCTCAACTTGCTAAAATAAATAAAGAACACAAAGGTTTTTTAAGAGATGAAGATGTAATAAAATATGGTTCTGATGAAAATAAGCAATTTAATTATATATGCCCACGTTATTGGTGCCTAAAAAATAATACAATTGTTGACCCAGCAGATTTAAAAGAAGTTATAGGAAAGGATGGCAAAAAAGAATTACAACATCCTACATGTGGTAAAGTCATTCCACGTGACGCAAAAGAAGTTAAACCAGGTTACTATATTTATGAATTTTATGAACCTGAACACAAAAATCAAGAAAAATACGAAAAATCATTTAGAGCAACTGATAAAGACAAAGACGGATTGATTAATTTCGATGAATTTAAAATTTTATTGAAGGAACTGAAGGAGGACTATAATGAAAAAATTTGGTCAGATCATTATAATAAACTAAATGGTAAAAAACCGTCTGCTTCTCAAATCCAAGAATTTGTTAAAAAACAAGAAGTAAATATGCGAAGAATGTTTGATTTTGAAGATAAAGATAAAGATAGTAAAATTAATTTGAATGAATTTATTAAAGCAACTACACCTAGAAAATATCCTGGTTTAATTCCTGATAAACATCCAAAGGGTCTATGTTTACCATGTTGTTTTGATAAATATAATACAGAAGGTAGATTTATTGCTAATGAAAAATGTGATAATCTGAATGCCGCATCTATTAAAAAAGGAAAGAAGGGTGTAGAAGACTTAGAAGAAGGTGAAGAAGAAAAGGGAAAGAAAATAAAAGAAGTAGTTAATAAAGAACAAGATGATTATATTAAAGGACCAGACAAATTCCCTTTAACTCCTGGAAGGTGGGGTTATTTACCAATTGGCATCCAAAAAATTTTACAAGAGGTGAATGCAGATTGTCAAATAAGTAAAACAAATACGAATATCAAACCGGGACACCCATGTTTATTACGCCACGGTATTGAGGTTAATAAAAAACAATCATTTGTTGCTTGTATTTCTGATATATTAAATTTTAATAAAATATATAAAGATGAAACCGGTGCAAAGAAGTTCAAAAATATTTTGACTATAAAGGAAATGAGAGAAAAAATCCTAAGTTCTATTTCAATAGATACATTTATAACTTACCAAAATGGTAATCTTGTTGCGAATTTCCATGATTTGTCAAATATAGACACCATAAATGTAGAAAAATATAGAGATAGCGCAATTTTTTCAAAATTGAATAGTAAAAACCCAAATGATCTATATTATATGAAAAAAGTTGTGTCAGCATATGAAAACTTTGGATTGTTTTTACAAGATGATGATGTTGTTATTGACCATACATATTTATGGGATATTATAAGTCTACCTAATAAAAATTTATTTCCTAGAGGCGCAAATATAGTAATTTTTCAAATACCAAATGATGATATAACAAATAATGTACAAATAATATGTCCAACAAATCATTATTCAAAAGAATTTTATAATTCTGACAGATCTACTATTATTATGATGAAAGAAGATGGATATTATGAACCCATTTATTCATACACAATTAAAGATAAGTTGGATATTGTTACTATATTTGAAGAAGGTGGTTCAAAAATGTCTCCTACAATGAAACGTGTTATGAATGAAATAATTAAACCATTTTTTAATACAATTTGTAGACCACTTGATAGTATGCCAAATGTTTACAAAGCAAAACGCGCGATTACCCTTAACGATTTATATAACAAATTAAATTACTATGATTACACGGTTAAAAAGTTAGTTTTAAATTTTAATAATAAAGTTATTGGTGTTGTTGCTGAAGAACCTAAAACAGGTAGAGAAGGTTTTATACCATGTTATCCTTCATCAATAGACGATAATTTAAAGGATGTAGTTATAATTTATATGACAGATTTAAGTATATGGAAAAGTTATAATACAACTGTTAAATTTTTGGATAATCTTTATAAAAGAAGTAAAAAGAAACGTACTATTTCAGATATTCCATGTAAACCAGTTTTTAAAATTATTGAAGATGAATGGGTTGTAGGTATTTTGACAGAAACAAATCAATTTATTCAAATTAATAGACCTATTACAGAGTTAGACGCAAATGATGATTATATGTTAGAATCTATTAAAAATGATAATTATATTGTTAACAAAAATATTAATAAGGATACAAATCCATTAATACCTATAGATGTTCCTATATCAACTCAAAACGATTATGATGAAGAGAGAGTCGATTATATCAAAAAGACCAAGATGGAAACTGGGTTTTATAATGTTTTCAGAAACACTATTCGCATTCTATTAAATGATTACGAAAATATTAAAATAAGAAGTGATATTGAAAATGAATTATCAAAAGAATACATAATCTATTCTGAAAAACTTAAAAATGTATACGATATGTTAATCGCATTAGTAAATAATGTAATAAAATTTACAGGTGATAATAAATATTATAAATTAATTGAACAATTATCAACATGTATTGTTAAATCTGAAGAAGATTGTGACGCTACGCCAAATTTATGTACTTTTACAAAGCAAGGACGTTGTAATTTAATTTTACCTAGAAAAAATTTGGTAACTGAAAAAGATAACAAACCAATATATTTTAAAAGAATGGCAGACGAATTAATTCGATACAATAGAATAAATTCATTTATGTTTCAACCTCAAACATATTTATCATTTGGAAATATTGGTTATAATTTGAATGACAATGAAATTATTATGATACAATCTTTATTAACCCAAGAATATTTTGAGACTCTTATTCCGGCAGTAATTAATAAATACACAAAATATAATTCATATGATGAAGCTGAACCTATAATGACTCAAATATATGATAATACTGTATCAAAAAATAAATCTGGTGATAATGATGAAATATGTGACGCTCCAAAATTAAATGATAATATTACTTCTGGAATATGGAAAAAATGTTTTCCTAGTAATTTTAAAGAAATTGAATACTCTAAAACTGTTATTTGTACATTTCAATTTATAATTGATTTAATAGAAAGACATACAGGTGTTAAGTTATCTTTAAATAAAATTAGGAATGAGTTGTTTAGTGAATATAAACAATATTTGGATAAATATCATGATAAAATTGTTGATATTCTGATTATTGAAGGTAAAAAACTTTTGGGCAAAGAGTATCATCAAAAAGTGAAATCGGGTAAAATTGATTTTTTGTCTTTCATATCAGCCGAAAATTATTTCCTAACAACACTTGATTTATGGTTACTTGTACAAAGATTTAAAATACCGACTATTTTTATTAGTCAAAACTGTATTTTACAGACAAAATATGAGAAACACGCTTTTTTGGGTTATGGTGATGAACAACAAGATAAATACGCATTTATTTTATTACCTGGTTTAAGAGAGGAAAATAAACCAAATTTTAAATTGGTTCAGTCTGACCAAGGTGATGTTTTTATATCATTAGGTAATATAAAATGTATTGAAAAAATAAGAGAAATTATAACCGAAAATTTATCGGTTGAAAATTATCTGGATGATTTTACAAAACATTCGAAGACTAATTATCAAGTTAAGACCAAATGTAAAGAAGATAATTTTGGTGAAATAGAAACTGAGAAACCTAAAAAGATAAAAAATCAACAAATAATTGTTGAAGAAGAAGAGGAAGAAGAAGTAGTTATAGAAAAACCAAAAAAATCTAAGACACAAACCAAAAAAAAGAAGGTGTCTAGTGAAAAAAAAGAGTCCGGTGAAAAAAAGGGCACTCGAAAAAGATGTCCTAAAGGGACTAAACGTAACAAAGATGGCGATTGTGAGTAAAATAATTAACTAATTGAATCATTGTCGTCGTACATATTATCATCATCTTCTTCATCTTGATCATCATATATAATATCATTTACTATATGGTGTTCTTCATCTTCATTATCTTCATCATTTTGATCTTCTTCATCTTCATTATCTTGATCACTTACATTCATAGAATTTAATTGTTCGTTTACAGAATTTAGTTCTTCATTTACTTCATTTACTTCATTATTATTATAATTAAATTCAAAAGTAACAATATATTCAGTTGTATCAAATTCAGTATAATATGTATGGTTTGTTAAAAAGTTGGTTTCTTCATTACAATTAAATGGTATATGTTTATCCAAAAATTCGATTGATTTTACATATGATTTTCTTTTAAAATTTGTTTCATTTTTAAACCCTAGTTTATATATTTTTCTCCCAAATTGCGGATTAAATTTATGAAATCTTTTTAATTTACGATTTAATAAAATACTAGCGTTATTTTTAATAATTGGTACTAATGAATAATAACTCTGTAAATATAATGATAGATATGGTTTCATAATTTTTATCAAACTATTTTTTGGAAATTCATCGTCTATTAGTATATTTTTATTTGATTTATTGTTAAAAATCTTGATCATTTTTTTTATTTCTTGTATAAGAACATCCTGTGTAGAATTTTTTATAAAATTTTCAATTATGTAGTCTCTTAATATGTGTTCATATTTATGATAAAATGTTGTTAAATTAAAATCACAATGAAAAAATTTTATAAATAAATCATTGTAAATATTTGTTTTGAATTTTAAAAATAAATAAATGTTGTATAAGTTTGATTTTGTAAATGGTAAATTATTATATGGATTTTTAGATGGCAATGGTTCTGAGAAAAGTGTATATGAATTTGTTAATGATGTTTTAATTATTTTAAGTAAATCGTTAATATTAAATAAATATCTCGAATTAACATGATAAATACATAATACATTTTTATCATTTATTGTAATATCATTTAGACCAATATCTGTTGTAACGCTCATACTAGATTTTTTATATTTATAAATAAATGCCAATCTAGCAAATCCGTAATATGTTTTTTGAATTTTACAAAAATGATTAATGAATTCTTCTCTCGAAAATTCTAAAAAACTGTTAAGTGTTTCTCTGAACATTATAAATTTATTTTTGTATCTATTATTTTCTAAACTCATAAAAACGAGTTGCATCATTGGTTTAATTGGATCACTGCTATCATAATTTAGTGAAAAAACATTATTATTCATATTTAACACTTTATTTGTAATATACCCAATTGTTGTCATAATAATAAAATAGTTTACCATTTAATATTTATTTTGTAAATATTAAATTATTTTTAAATAAAAAAAATTTATCAAGTGGTTATTATTATATTACATATAGTAAATATAATATTTAAAATCCTGGATCATAAGTGTTATCTCCACCCATATCAACTTGTTTAATTGTAACAACATTATTTTGAATTGCCAATTTATTAATACCACAAGGATCTTCAGGATTATCAAATTCTCCAAAGAACTTTTCTATCTCAGTTTCAACATCAACAAATTTATATTCACTCGCCGCATCTAGTTTTTGCATTTCTTCAATATCCAAAACAACCTGGAAACACGATGTTCCAAAGAATCCCTCTTGACCACACATTACATTTGCTGATATACCTCTCAATGTATCAAGTTCACCATGTCTAGCTGCTTTCAAAAACATTTCAGGTGTTTCTTCAAATGACGCCTTTGCAATAGGTCCAATGTTATCATTATTAATTCCGTGTCTAAATATCGAAATCAACTTGTGTGTAAATGTCATTCTGTCTACCAAAACACTAAAATTATGGTAATTAATATATGTTCCATCAAATTCAATAACATCTACCAACTCATTGTAAATTGCTTGTCTAGCAGCTTCAATACCCAAAACATTATAAATTTCTACAATATCATTACTGAATGTTCTATTCTTATCAATGTAATCAAGACCCAAAACATCTAACAAATTGGTACCAATTGTATCTAAAACCCATATGTCTTGCTTTTTATATACACCATTATTTTCTACCATATTATCTTTTATCTTACGAAGAATAACCTTGTCAATACCCTTGATACCTCTTAAAACAACATTTTGTAGCAATTGTTCTTGGAAATTTTTCAAAATATAAATTTGGTCTGATTGGTCTAGAGGATTTACCTTAGTTTTCTTTTGTCCGCCTCTATTTGAACTATTTTTAATCACTTCATTCATTCGAATTCTGAATACTAATTTGTCCGCATTGTAATCCGAATAAACACAATTTATCTGGTTCTCATAACAATTATTCAACGTGAAATTAACATCATCCATCGTAATATTTTTCTCAAGCATAACCTCAGGATCCATTATCATTCTAATAATCCACTTCGATTTTTCATTTTCATCATTTGATAAAGATATTTCATTACATTCGTCTACCATTTTTTCAAATTCTTTATATTGTTCAATTGTATCTTTGTCATCATTTATTAAAGTATTCAGATCGTCAGGATCAAAACAAACCTCAACGGATTTCACTATTTCTTCTAATCTAGTATGTTCTAACATATACATAATTGAACGTGCCTTATCTTTCTGTGTCTCATCATCTTTCTTCAAATAAATACTTAATGATGGATTCTTAATTTCACTAGAAAGCGATAATATTTCTTCAATTCTTGGCACACCACGAGTTACATTTGATTTGGAAGCAACACCTGCAAAATGAAACGTATTAAGTGTCATCTGAGTTGAGACCTCACCAATACTTTGACCAGCAATCATACCAACCATTTCACCAGGTGTTACAATCGCCCTCTTATAGTCAAGAGTAATTGTTTCTAACAATAAAGACAACGCATTCTTATTGAATCTCTTGACAATTAATAAGTCTTTTGGAGACAAATAGAAGAAGAATAATGTCTTGAAGAGATTAGTTGGTGGCGCATAATGAATTTTATTTAAATTCTCGAAACAAGTTTCTATCATTTGGAACGCCTCTAGAGGAGTAATATCAACTAATGACGACATAGTTAAACTGGTTTGTCCTTGAATATTACCAATAATGTATGAAAATGCCACTGGAACATTTACAATACTGTCACCCTTATTTTTAAATACATTCTTAATAATTTCATCACGCATTTTAATCATCATCTCAATATAACTATTTGTCTTCTTCATGTTTTCTTCGTGTTGTTTCTTATATCTAGTCATTGTATTTTTTAAGAATATATTACTAAGTGTTTTTACCTTTCCTGATTCCTCCGGTATTAAATAGTGAGCGTAAATATCTTGAACACTCATTGAAACTAAGTTGATTGGTTGATTTTCTACTTTAACAGTATCAATATTATCGTCTCCATATGAAAACTGTACAATCTTATTCTTATTTGTGCGAATAGTCATATCATATGCGACCATCAAATCCTCGAGACCTTTAATTAATCTTCTTTGGATATAACCAGTGGTAGATGTTTTGACAGCAGTATCAATTAAACCAACACGACCACCCATAGCGTGGAAGAATAGTTCTTGAGGTGACAAACCATTAATGTAAGAACTTTCTACGAAACCACGGGCGTTTGGCGAGTCGTCATATTTGGTGTAATGAGGCAATGTTCTGTGTTCAAAACCGTAAGGAATACGCTTGCCATCTACGTTTTGTTGTCCCAAACAAGAAATCATAAATGAAATATTCAAATCTGAACCTTTAGAACCGGCGTTAACCATCGTAACAAATCTATTATTCTTGTTCAAACTCTTTAAACCTATCTTACCTGCTTCGGACGTTGCTTGATTCAAAATATTATTCACTTGTGTTTCGAACTCCTCCTCATTTGTCTTTCCAGTATTATTTTCAAATATACCAATTTGTGTTTGGTCTATTAAATTTTTAACATCATTCTTCTTTTGTGTAATGACTTTGACAATTTCTTCGTTTGTTTTTTGATCCGAAATCAAATCACTCACGCCTACACTAAATGCGCTTGATTTCATGTACTCTGTTACAACATTTTGTAAATCATCAATGAATTTAGCGGACAACATATTGCCAAAATCGTTACATGTTCTCTGAAGAAGACCCTTTGTTCCGGCACCTAATACACCCTTGTCCATCTGTCCTCGAATGTATTTACCATTTCTAATTTCTAGCACAGCATTTGACGTTTTGGGGTCATCTTTATCCTCCTTGAACGCCTTTGTCTTGTATTTCATTGACAATGGTGGCATTATTTGTGTTAATATGTCAAAATTTGTTATACCTTTGTCACTCTCGGCATTCTTTAATAACTCGTATTCGTTTACTCCATTAAACATCATCAATATATTCATTGCGTCCCTTGGACTAAAATTTATATCCGGTCTTGTAAATTGATAGCAACCAAGCATTGAATCTTGATAAATACCAATAATTGAACTATTATTTGCCGGACTTACTATCTGATATGGCACCGCTGCCAAATTTTTTAACTCCGCCTCGGACTCCGGATCTTGTGGCATGTGCAAATTCATTTCATCGCCATCGAAATCGGCATTGTATGGTTTGGTCTAACCATAATCCCCAAGGTTTCCCAAGGGGGTGGACTGTATCTTAAGCAAGCTCAGGATGGTTAATCCTTCATCACTCACCAACACCCGTTCAGTCTCTGAATGCCTTCCATATCCTATCATAACGGACGTAGGAAGTAACACTGCGGATTACCCAATCCTCCACATTATTACTATACCCGAGTTCTATCTCGGCCATCTAAAAGGTTTCCCAATTAAACTTAGTAGTGGTTCTCTAGTTTATTAGACTAGATAGGCTCTAAGGGACTTCCCGCAACAAGGTATTTTGCAAATAAATCTATAAATACTTGAGGCAAATCAAGTTTGTTTTCTATGTGATATTCTACTAATTTTTTATAATGTTGTTCTATTTGTTCTTTTATAATTTTATTATTTTTTGATAAGTTTTCTTTAACAGATAAAGGCATTGTATTTCTCCAATTAAAAGCAATTAGTTGTTCTTCTTCATTTTCTAAATCAAAATGTGATAATGGAATAATATGATCTATATGCCATTCGTTTCCACGATTTTCAAGAGTGTAATCATTATCATTACATAATAACCATTTTAAATAATTATCAATTGAACAACCTAAATACTCTATTGTATGCTTTTGTTTTTTATTTAATGCACTTATAATTCGAGACCTAACTATTCTTTTAAATTTTTCTAATGGTTCATCTCTTTCGCAATCTTTACATTTTAATCTGTTATATCTAAAACAATTTTTAATTTTTATATTATTACAATTACTACATTTTTTATTACCTATTCCAATTTCTGCTTCTTTTAATTTATGTTTTTCAATAACTTTATTATGTTTGAATGTAGTAACTTGTTCGATTATTTTAATTCTATGTTTTTCATCTGTTTTATATTTTTCTTTTCTGTTATTGTTATTACATTCTTTACATATATTACGATTCTTGATAAATAATGACAGTAATTTAGATTTGTTACAAGTAACACAATAATGTTCTACTATCTCATTACTTACTTCATTAGAATTATATTTTTCTCTACTTCTATTGTTTCTACATTCCTTACATATATTACGTTTGGGAATAAACTTATCTTCATTTTTTATATTTTTACATCTTGAACAACATTTTTCTAAAGGTTTTGTATCTGTTACATCCATTTTATTTATATGGATAATATTTTTAAATATTTTATATATATTTTATATTATTTTGCCTCTTATTTATTTGATTTATTTACTAGGGGGTAAAACGCTTTTAACGCCCCCTTTTGCCGACACCAGTTTATCGGCCACATTCATTCTGAAAGTATCACCTCGCTTCATAATTCGTGCGATATGACACATCATACTCATTCTGTGAAGAGTAGGTTGACGATTAAATAGAACGGCGTCACCGTCCATCATATGTCTGTGAACAATGTCACCCTCTTCGAGTACAATGGATTGTCTATCAAGATAATAACGCAAAGTAATAGATTCGCCATTCTTTTTCTCCAAAATTTTAGCGCCAGGCCAAGTCTCAGGACCATTTTGCACTAATTTTGTCAAAAACGCTTTATTTATTTTATTAACGATAACAGGTTTAGTAATATTTTTGGCAATTTTCATTGGAATACCAAGTTCTCTAATGGAAATATTAGGGTCCGCAGTGATAACTGAACGAGCACTAAAATCTACACGTTTTGCCATTAGATTGCCTCTCATACGACCACCTTTACCATTTAATCTGTCTTTAATTGATTTCAAAGGTCTTCCCGAACGCTGCGCTACTGAAGCAACACCAGGAATTTTATTATCTACTTGCGTCGCAATATAATACTGTAACACAGTAGTCCAATCATCAATCACATTTGCTGGAGCGTTATTTTGAAGTTTTTCCTGTAAAGTCTTATTAGTTTTAATAATATTCACCAAAATATGACTTAGATCATCTTCTGATCTTTGCTGAGCGTCGTGTTTTACAGATGGTCTAACCGCGGGAGGCGGAACAGACATCACTTGACAAATCATCCAATCAGGTCTAGAATAAACAGGACTAAACCCCATAAATGACACATCTTCGTCTGAAATTCTCTTTAATATTTTCAAAGTCATTTCAGGCGTAACTTTAATAATAATAGGTTCAGAGTCATCACCAGAACCTTCACTTTTCCACTCAGCAAATATAGTTGCTAATCCTTCCTTGCGAATTTTATTCGGTTGAAGGCAACCACAACCATCTTCGATATCTTCACCACAGCGCTTAATTTTGCTAGCCAATGAAAACACATATTTCCATCTAGCATCACCTTGTAATTTCAGCGCTTGTTTGTATTTCTCTTTACTTACCAAAAGTTTGCTACATTTAAAGCAAACACATCTTAAGCATTTTAAAATTGTGCTTAAATATTGAATATAGAACACAGGGCGCGCTAATTCAATATGACCAGCGTAACCAGGAGTTTGCATATAATCTAAACCATCCGTAGGACAAATTAATCCTGGTTCTAAAACTCCCATTCTAGGATCAAACAAACCACCAATAACTGGTTTATTATTTATATATGTATCGCGACTAGTTATCTCGGCCACAGATCCTTTTCTTATTTCATCAGGTGACAAAATACTAAATTGGATTCCAATGACTTTCGCACAACTTTTCTGCATGTTATTATTACTTGAGTATTTCGACATCTCTTATATTATTATACAATAGTTTTATATTGTTTTTTTTTAATCAATTTTTTTATTAAAACAATAAAGTTTATTTTCACAAAAAAATAAAATTGATTTTGATTTAAAATTAAAAACATAAACTATAATTAGAAATAAGAAAATGCCCAGAGACAGTCAAACTAAAATGAATAAGGATCAAAATAAGCGTTCTAAAAAGGAGGAGGAAAAGCGTCGTAATAAAAAGGTTAATAATGATTCTGATAGTGATGATGGAGAGTATGAAAGTAATGATGAAATGGATGTTCACGAGTATCGTAAGTTTTTATCAAAAATATTTCCTTCTAAGCATTTGAATAAGAAAATCAAAGCAGGTGAAAGATTAAAGAAAGTTATTGATAGTTCTGAATCAAGTGAAGAAGAATGGGAAACTGAATCAGAGGAGGAAGAAGTACCAAAGAAATCTAAAAAAACTAAATCACAGAAAAAGAAGGTTGTTGAATCAGATGATGAAGAAACACTTGGTAGTGAGGATTCTGAAGAGGAAGAAGAGGATGATGATGACGATTCTGAATATGTTCAAGATTCTGAAGAAACAGAATCAAGTGGATCAGATGAATTAGAAGTAAAAGGTTCAAATAAACTAAATATTATTTTCACAATTGGAGGTGCTAAAGATGAAGATGAGGATGATGATGTATGGTTAGACGAAGAAGGTGAGGATTATATTGATTCTGATGATGAAACTGAAGATGAAGATGCAACAATATGTTCAACCGATGAAGAGGAAGAACAAGATGAAAAAGTTAATAAAAGGTTGAAAAAGAATAAATCTGAAAAAGAGAATATTGAAGAAACTAAAAAGTCGGATAACGATGCGTTGAATCAATTAAAACTATTACTAGAGAAAAATCCAAAAGACAAATCTATTAAGAAATGTATTGATGTGTATGAAAAAGATTTAAAAGCACAAAAACAAAAGCAAGAAAAACGTGAAAAAAAATATAAGGATAGAAATATGAGGATTTTCCGAAAAATAGTAAAGGATAAAAATACATCAAATGACTTTTCATTTTATGAAAAATTGGAAATTAGTGAACAGAAAAAAATTATTAAGGAATTGCGAGAAATTAATAAAATAACAAGAATTGAGAAACCGTATAGAATGACACTTTTAGAATCACAAATACCAGTTCAATTTAAAGCTGCCGCAATGAAAAAAGTAAATTCGTTACGATATATGGAACCTGGTAGTGGTGAATTTTACAAAATTAAAAACTGGGTTGATACTTTTATGCGTATTCCATTTGGAAAACACGAAGGTTTGCCAATTAGTATTGAAGATGGCGTTGAAAAGTGTCACGATTTCATGGAAAATGCGCAGAAAACATTAGATGCGGCAGTTTATGGTTTGAATGACGCAAAGATGCAAATAATGCAAATGTTAGGACAATTGTTGACAAATCCGAAATCAATTGGAACTGCGATTGCGATTCATGGACCGCCAGGCACAGGTAAGACCAGTTTAGTTAAGGAAGGAATTAGTAAGATTTTGAACAGACCATTTGCGTTTATTGCGCTAGGAGGCGCAACCGATAGTAGTTTCTTAGAAGGTCACGGTTATACATATGAAGGTTCAACATGGGGTAAAATCGTTCAAATATTAATTGATAGTAAGTGTATGAATCCAGTAATATATTTTGATGAATTAGATAAGATTAGTGATACGCCGCGAGGCGAGGAAATTGCCGGTATTCTGACTCATTTAACAGATACTTCACAAAACTCGCAGTTTCACGACAAGTATTTTGCCGAGATCAACTTTGATTTAAGTAAGTGTCTATTTATATTTAGTTACAATGATGAATCGAAAGTAAATCCAATTTTGAAGGATAGAATGTATAGAATAAAGACAAAGGGATACAATCAAAAGGAGAAGACGAATATATCAAAGAGTTATTTATTGCCAAGAATTTGCGAGCAAGTGCGTTTTACTAATTCGGAAATAATTATTCCTGATCAAACAATTCATTATATAATAGATAATCATTGTAATAAAGAAGATGGTGTGAGAAACTTGAAGCGTTGTCTAGAAATAATACATACTAAACTTAATTTGTATAGGTTGATGAAACCAGGTTCGAATTTATTTGAACAAGATATGTCGTTAAAAGTAGAGTTCCCTTTTACTATAACAAGAGAAATAGTTGACAAGTTGATAAAGAAGGAAAGTGAAAACATTTCGGCGCTGTATAGCATTTACGCTTAAATCCATATTTTAACATTTCCAATGCCGATTATTATAATAAAAATTAAAACACCTTAAACCATTTAAAAATTTATGTATAAATAATATAAACCATTATGAGTTTAGATTATTTTTTATCGTGTAAAAAAAACTATATCAAGATAATTCAAAAATTGGAATATATACTAGAAACACTTGATGATATTACTTATATATCTCTCAATAAATCTCCAAATGATTGTGATATAGAAAATAACAAGACTTTTTTTACTAGTAAAATACAACATTTCAAAGGTTTGGTTAATATTTGCAATGATAATTTGGAAAAATTATGCTGTCATAATTATATTATTGATACAATAGAAATAGACGTAGAACAGTCAGAAACCATCGAATATTGTTGTATATGTGAAATTGTAAAACCCTAATTATTGTCTTTAAGTAGTTTCGCCAATTTATTATTTAATTTGCAATATTTTTCGAATTTCAAAGACTTTTTTGGAAAATCGATTTTTGGACATTTATTTTTGTCCATTTTTGAAAAATGAAAATACTTTTGGGAATTTAAAAACAGTGATTTTTTGAATTTTTACTGAGACCATAAAAAAAATTAGCGTCAGGTCACCAAAAAAATAATTCAAAGTTTGTGACGATAAAATTTTTTTATGAAAATATTAATTATTTTGAAAAATACTTAGGGATTTTTTCCATTGCTAATATATCAATGTTTAGCAATGAATTTGTCCCCAAAAATCCCCTAAATTTTTGTTGTGATAAATGTGATTATATTACGTCTAATAAAAAAGATTATTCAAAACATATTAACACGAATAAACACAAAATCAATGAAAATCAATGTTTTTCAATCCAAAAATCCCCAAAAATCCCCACATACGAATGCTCTTGTGGAAAATCGTATAAGGATAATTCGGGGTTATGGAGACATAAAAAGAAATGTAAAAATAATGGGTCAAATATTGATGAAAATGAAAAATTTGAATTAAATGATCCAAATGATTCAGTAGAATTAATAAAATATTTAATGCAAGAAAATTCAGAGTTTAAACAAATGTTAATAGAGCAAAATAAGCAAATGATAGAAATAGCGAAAACTGCGGGAACGTATAATAATATTACAAATACGAATTCACATAATAAATCTTTCAACTTAAATTTCTTTTTAAATGAAACTTGTAAAGACGCAATGAATATTATGGACTTTGTAGATTCTCTCAAGATCCAACTTTCGGATTTGGAAAATGTTGGAGAGTTGGGTTATGTAGAAGGTATTTCAAATATTATTATTAAAAATTTGAATTTGTTAGATGAAACCAAGAGACCGGTTCATTGTACTGATACAAAACGAGAAGTACTATATGTTAAAGATGAAAATAAGTGGGAAAAAGAAAATGAGGAAAAATCAAAAATGAGAAAAGTGATAAAACATGTTACACATAAAAATTCGAAATTATTAAAGGAGTTTAAACAGAAGTATCCAGGTTGTGAAAAAAGTGAATCGAAATACTCGGGTAAATATGATAAACTTATTATTGAATCAATGGGTGGCAAAGGGGATAATGATATAGAAAAGGAGGATAAAATAATTAAAAATATTTCTAAGAAAATAACAATAGATAAGGCAGTTCTTTAAGTTACTTTGGGGATTTATTATTTAATTTACAATATTTTTGAATTTCAAAGACTTTTTTAGAAAATCGATTTTTGGACATTTATTTTTGTCCATTTTTAAAAAATGAAAATACTTTTGGGAATTTAAAAACAGTGATTTTTTGAATTTTTACTGAGACCATAAAAAAAATTAGCGTCATGTCATTAAAATTTTTTTTTAAATTTGTTACGATAAATTTTTTTTGAAAAATATATATTTTAAGATAATTATTTAAACTAATTTTCTGTTGTTAATTTATGACAACGAACGACAACGATTATTTAGTAAAAACTAGCACAAATTTTAGTTGTGATATTTGTAACTATAATACGACTAGAAAATATAATTTGGATGTTCATTTAAAGAGCATAAAACACAAAAATAGATTATTAACAACGAAAAACAACAAATCTTTAGTAGAAATTAGTAAAACATATAAATGTCAAAATTGCAGTAAGGAATTTAATGATAGAGCCGGATTATGGAGACATAAAAAAAAGTGTAATAATAAAGAAGATAAAAACATTGAATTAGATGAACAACAAAATGAGTCTGTAGAATTAATAAAATATTTAATGAAAGAAAATTCAGAATTTAAGCAAATGATAATAGAACAAAATAAACAAATGATAGAGATGTCAAAACACGCTGGGATATATACAAATAATACAACAAATTCTCATAATAAATCATTTAATTTGCAGTTATTTTTAAATGAGACATGTAAAGATGCGATGAATATTATGGACTTTGTAGATTCTCTCAAGATCCAACTTTCGGATTTGGAAAATGTTGGAGAATTAGGTTATGTTGATGGCATTTCAAATATTATTATTAAAAATTTAAATTTGTTAGATGAAACAAAAAGACCAGTTCATTGTACTGATACAAAACGAGAAGTACTATATGTTAAAGATGAAAATAAATGGGAAAAGGAAAATGATGAAAAATCTAAAATGAGAAAGGTAATCAAACATGTTACACATAAAAATTCTAAATTATTAAAGGAATTTAAACAGAAGTATCCTGGTTGTGAAAAAAGTGAATCGAAATACTCAGGAAAATACGATAAACTTATTATTGAATCAATGGGTGGCAAAGGGGATAATGATATAGAAAAGGAGGATAAAATAATTAAAAATATTTCTAAGAGAATAACAATAGATAAGAATATGTAGAATAATATAATTTTTATATTATTTTACCAAAATGAATTTGAGTATTTTACCAAATGGTATTTGTATTATCCCACCACATACCGTCGCCTTTTTTTACATTATATAACGCTCTGAATATTTGTGACCTTGACAAAGGAATATTACATCTATATTTATCAAGAGGATGAGGATTTGTTTTTAATTGTGCCATTAATGCTTTCTTACGAATTACTTGTCTTTGTTGGAATGCAAAATAAACATAAAATGTTTCAAATGATAAGTATCTAATTGGGATTAAATCTTCATTATTTTCTTGGAAATTTTGTAAGTATTCATCACAAATAGCAATACCAGATATATCAGCAAGATCTTCTCCAATACCAATAGATGCATCAAATTTAATTCCATCTTTAGCAGCAGCTTCTTCGTATTGTTTAATAACATCTTTTTGTATTTTTTTGAAATCATTTTTATCTTCAGGTGTCCACCAATCAAATAATACTCCATTCGCGTCATATTTACTGCCCATATCATCAAACCCATGAGACATTTCGTGACCTAGTGTAAACCCAATATGTGCCAAGTTATATTCAATTCCTCTTTCATCTAGATCAACAAAAGGTTTTTGCATATATCCTTGATTAATATATATACAATTTTTAGAAGGTGTATATGAAGCATTTACTATATACGCTTGTGTTCCTGTCATTTTAACTGGATATTGTGTCCAATCCATCATTGGAATATCAATATATGGTTGTCCCTCTAAATCAATAAATTTTTGATGTCTCCATTTATATATTTTACACATATTATCATATAAATTAGTACCATAATTTAGATCAGGATCTTCTCGTAAATTTTCCGGTTTACCTATTATAAATTTGAATTTATCCAGTTTATCAAGTGCATAATTTTTAGTTTTTGCTTGCATCCAAGTATTTCGCATTAAAATTCTTTTAAATACAACTTTAAGATCATTACATAATGTATTTACATATTTTGTTACCAGTGGATTACTATATTTTTCCATATACTGGTTTGTTAAAAATGTATTAAAGGGTATGGACATATATAATGAAGCGCTAACGGCATCACTTTTATTAATAACTTCTTGACCTCTTTCATACTTACCATAAAATTCATATGGTATTTTTTCCCATACCCTTGTTACCCTGGCGATTCTTTTCAATAATATCCAAACCCAGTGTGTGCGCCATTTTTGTGTATTCCAATTTTTCAAAAATAAATCAGTACCACATTTTAAATAGTTCAAACTACTTGTTATAAAAAAAGATGGAACAGTTTTATAACCAAGACTTTTAGAAAATTGTCTCCAATCAAAACCATATTTACTTAACGCTTCATCCACAGTTACTCTATTATACAGTTTTTCTTCTTTAGATGTAATATCTGTACATCCTAAAGCATTAAAAACATCTACTCCAACATTAAAAACATCAGTTGTATCGAAACCGTGTCCTTTACCTAAGCAAGTATCAAATAAATCTCTACATGTTTTTTTAAATGCTTCTCTATATTTTTTTTTATATTCAACATCAATACCATCATTATAATATATATTTAAATCAAGCAAAGCAAATTGATGCGCATCTATATAACATCTAAATTTTGTAGGTTCTTTATCATCTGGATTTACAGACCAAACAAAAGGGGCGCCGGAAGCGGTCATTTCATCGCTATTAATAAATGCTAGTAAATCCCATGGATTTCCTTTTTGTATAAATGAATCAATTGTTTTAACAGCTTCAATCGCCAATTTTTTACTATCTTTAATGCTATTCATTTTAATAACCGATTTGTAAAAATTTTTCAAATTTTGCGCTAATTTGTTATTATGAGTTTTAATATAATCTAAAATAATTGTATTTAATTCTCTATAAACTTTATCCTGTGTTAATCTAAAATCGTCAATTTGTACGATATATTTTTGTTGTTCTTCTAATGTTACTTCTTTTAACCAATTATAGTTAATATAATCATAATAATCATTTTGAGGTTTAATACTATGTGGAGAAAATTTAGATAATAATTGTTTGACAAAATGTTTTTTCTGTAATTTATTTGATATTTTTAAATGACTCTTTGGTATTTTTTTACTAAATTCTTCTTCAAATGATTTCAAACCTATAGGACATAATGCTAAATCTTTTTTTTTTATATTTTTCTTTGTAACATTTTTTTTTATAGCATTTTTTCTTGTTTTGGTCATTTATATAGTATAATAATATTTAATTGTGATACTTAAATATTATTGCTAGAGTAAAACATTATTTATTATTTTTAATATTCTGAGTAAGGAACATTATTACCACCTCTAGTAATAAGATAATTATATTGTGCTCCAGTCATCGCAGCACAACCAGTACTTGTACTATATGTATTTGGACAATATTCGGGTTTAAACTCTGTATTAGCGAACAACAACATTTCGCCCTCAGGTAGAGGCACTGGTTGTTGAGGTCGCGCCAAAAACGCCTTAACACCGGCGCTAACAGGTTGACCAGGTTTAACAGTCATATCTTGAGCGCTCCATGATGAAGTATCAACAGGAGTATCATTACCTAAACTATAAAGAGCTGATTCGCCATAATTAATATTGGCGCCAGTGAAACCTTCAGTAGTGGTAGAGGTTCCAGAAGTAGTAGAAGCAGAAGATCCATCAGAAGTGGTTTGAGTCGCAAGTTGTTGATTTGCTTGAACTTGTTGAACCTTTGCTTTGACCTTTTGCGCTATTTGACCAGAAGCGTCTTGCACCATAGAAGAAACTTGTCCTTCCATACCTTCAATCAAACTATAAAAGTTGCAACAACTACATAAAGTATGTCCAACTATTATTAAATAGAGTACGGCAATCAAGATTAAAATCTCGAGACTAATCTTATATCCAAATATTGAGATATCCATATTATACATATTTCATAGATAATAATTTTCCTTTACTTTTATCTAAAAATAAGTCAATGGAAGCGTTATAATCATAAAATCGAATATTATGTACATAGAATGTTTTTTTATTAGTTAATAAATGATATAATTTATTTTCTATTTTTTGTATTGATTTTTTTGAATTTATTTTATTGTCTAAATAATTATCAAAATTTTCATTTAAGTTCAATGTTGATGATACTTGTATATTTTTATCACATATAGTTAAGTTAGGTCCACCCTCAACTATTTTGTTACCTAAATTATATATATATTGACCATTTAAACTTCGCCCATCTATTTCGACAATTCCATAAACAATTGTATTGTCTTCTAAAAAATCTCCAATACTTATATCTTTAATTTCTTTAATAATACCATTATTAAGTTTTATTTCAGTATTTCCCACAAATCCACCATCTAAAAATTTATGTATATCATTTTTATTGTTAAACATATGATTTGTATTTTTTTGAATATTATTTATATCTTCATCACTAATTTCGTCCCAATCACTGAAAATATACTTGCCGATTTGAATAGTTTTATTTGTGGTATTTAAACAGTATAAGTAGGGTTCTTGATAAAAACTACATTTTTTCGCATCAGGATGTTTTGATACGGGTATCCATTTATCAGCATACTTTATAATATGTGAATCAGATACAATGATATCATCCAATTCATACATTATAGACCCTTTGGTTTCGACAGTAATTTTACCAGTTACTGCGTTACCACCAATTAATACATCAATATTAATATCTTTAATTTTTTTTTGTAGACCATTATTCATATTAATATATGTATTTTTATCAAAACATTTTATGTGGGGAATACTTTTCAAACCTTTTATACCAAGTGTTTTATTTAAAAATGTTAAAATTATTGCCATAGGTATAGCAATTGATAAAAATATTCCAGTATTTACAGCAGCGATTCCCCAAGTAAATGGAAGAGCCCACATAATAGCAATTGATGCGGCTAAAGCAATCAATATTATAATTATAAACTGAGCGATGGCACCTAATAAAGATTTTAAGGTATAATAAGATCCTAATAATGTAAATAAACCAGCGGTCATTGTTCCTTGTATTTTGCCAATTAAATCTCTAAAACTAATAATGATTTGTTGTAATGGTATCATTATATTCATTAATCGTCCCATTATTTCCTGTGTAACTGATTGAAAAAACCCTCTTATTTTATCAAACATTGCTCTTACAGAGTTTAATGAATTTGATATATTTCCAACAAGAGTTTGAAATGATGCTGTGACGTGTGTTAATGGCGCCAAAGCGTCGCCTGTTATACTAGTTAATATGTTTTGAGTACAATATGTAAAATTTTGAGCGGTGTATTCTGTGGCGGTAACACCTTCCGGATGTGTTATAAATCCGGCAACAGGTATAATTTGCGGTTTACATCGTTGATTTGCCCAATCATCAATAATTGGTTGTGAATTAATCATTATATGACAATATGAAATAGCAACAATTAATACAAATGTTATTACAATTAACATTATTACTGAAGAACCATATTGATCAAAATATGTTAAATTTTCATACATTTTTTTTAAATTTTCGAATCCTCCATCATTATTAATTTTAATATTATTACTCATATATAGTAAATGGATAATTATTCATTTACTATATTCTCAATTTAACATTATTTTATTATTTTATTATTTTCTTAAATTTCAAATATTAAGTTTTAAGATATAGTCTTCCCAATCCCAAAATATTTGGTTACCTATTTGGATTTTATGATCGCTGGTAATTAAACAAGAAAACCAATCACTCTTTTTATCAGATATTTCGGCTTCATCATAATCTTCAACTTTACAAAATCTTTCGACGTCTTTCTCAAATACTAAATGTGAACCAGTAACATATATATCATCATTGTTTACACCTTTACCTTTTATTACATACAACGGAACAGGATTACGCTTATTATCTATTTTCATAACCGATTCAACAATCGAACCATTTTCTAAAATGTCTCCTAAATCTATATCTTTCATTGTCTTAATATTTCCATTTTTTAGTTTAATTAATGTTTCAGGGTGAAAGCATTTACCAAGAGCGCGCACTAGTTGACCACTAGGACCATTCCAAGCACTTCCCATAGTTTGAACACTTCCATCCATCACATACATGAGACTAACCATAATACCAATTGTTTTACCAATTAAATCTTTAATTGATATAGTAATTTTTTGAAATTCAATAACTAAATTTAAAAACACACCAAATACTGATTGTATTGTAGAAGACATAAATGTTCTTACTTTATCGAACATAGCACGAACCATATTTATATCATTTGTAAATCCGCCTAATGTATTGCTAATAGATGAAGTGACATATGTAAGGGGTTGTAATAAATAACCCATAAAGTCGGTTTGCATATTTTGAATACAATAAGCGAAATTGCTTTCAATGTCATCGGCAAAAGGCATGTACATAGGATTACACCTATACAAAGGCCAGTTTGCTTTGATTACTGCCAATTGACTATAATAAAAAATACCTGCTGCATATATCGCAAACGCTAAATTAACATATATAAAATTAACCCAGTTTTTTCCAGATGGCATAACTTATATTATTAATATATAATTATTCGTGTATTTTCACAATAATTACTTTTATTTTTTATTGCGATATGTTTTTCTTCTTTTAGTAGTTCTTCTCTTAGTTGTTCTTCTCTTTGTTTTTCTTTTACCACCACTGTAGCAACCCCATGACCAATTAGGGTTACCACCTTTTTTTTGTCTAGCACCACCTTTTTTCATTGCAGCAGCGTCATATTGAGCGTTTGCGGCAGCTTGTACACTATTTTGAGCGTTTTGAGTAGCAACAGCATTTGCGCCACTAGTATCACCAGGCATCTGTGGAACGGTAATAGCACCGCCTCTTTTATGTAGACTTCTTCTACGACCTCCAACGGCATTAGCGAGTGCTTGTTGTTGTTGTTGTTGATTAATTCTTGCCGCCATTGCTGAAGCGCCAGGACTACCTGCTAGTGGTGCTTGAACAGTTGGTTGTAATAAACCAGGAACATTACTATTAGTAGACATTTATATATTTATAATAGATTTTAATTAGATTTAAATGAAAAAAGATTTAAAAATTAAATACTTTAAATATTATAAAATGGACGACAAACAAAGGTTACAATTACAAAATATGATTAAGACCAACAATGTTGAAGATCAAACCGATTTAATACGCAATTTAAAGCACAGTCAGATTTTGAGAAACGAGGTTAACAACATGATTATGATTAAAGCTAAATATAGAGGTGATGATGAAAAAATTTCTCAAGAATGTATGAATGAGTCGAATTTTTTGTTTACATATTACACTGATATTTTTAATAAAGTGAAAAAGGATGAGATTGATATTAATTTGCTATATAAATTTTTGGATATTTTGAAAAGAATTGAGGAGGGTGAATTGGACCAACATGAGGGATCGTTTCAAGTAGGAACAATATTGAAAGATATTTATGTAGACAGCGCTTTAAAGAAAGCGGAAAAGTTAGACGCAGCAAATGAAACCGAAAAGGTAGAACCAAAGAAGGCGAATGTGAATATATCATGGAAACAATTTAAGACGATGAAATAAATAATTTTGTAAAAACTATATAAAAAATTACATAAACATATCTCAACATAATAAGATATATTTATGTCAAAAAAATATTCCACCACTACAACTCTTGTAATAGTAGAATCACCTGCCAAATGTAAGAAAATCGAAGAGTATTTGGGTCCTGGTTATAAATGCGTTGCTTCATTTGGTCATTTACGTGAATTGTCTTCTCTCAAAAGTATTGATATAGAAAATAATTTTGCGCCAACATATACAATTATTGACAATGCGATAAAGAAAAAACAGATTGCTTTCATTAAAAAGGAGATCAAAAATGCTCATGAAGTAATACTTGCTTCCGACGATGATCGTGAAGGTGAAAAAATCGCATATTGTGTAGCGCAAATTTTTGATTTAGATATAAATAAAACAAAGCGTATTATATTTAACGAAATTACAGAATCCGCGCTCCAGCACGCAATAAAAAATCCAAGAACAATTGATATGGATTTAGTTCACGCCCAACAAGCGCGTCAAATATTGGATCTATTGGTAGGTTTTAAGGTTACGCCAATGTTGTGGAAATTTATAAATAAAAATAAGGATAATTCTTTAAGTGCTGGTAGATGTCAAACGCCAGCGCTCAAACTGATTTATGATAATGAACAAGATATTAAACAAGCGGAAGAGAGAAAGGTGTATAATGTAACAGGTATATTCACAAATTCGAATATAGTGTTTGATTTATCTCCGCAAAATAAATATGAGACCGAAGATGATATAACGGATTTCCTAGATGGATCCGCGGATTTTTCACATATTTACACATGTTCTAAACCGGTTAAGACTGTAAAAAAGCAACCGGAACCATTTACAACATCATCATTGCAACAAACAGCAAGTAATGAATTACATTATGCGCCAAAAGAAACAATGCGAATATGTCAAACTTTATATGAAGCGGGATATATAACATATATGCGTACAGATTCGAAAACATATAGTAAGGATTTTATTGATTCGGCAAAAAAATATATTGTTAAGAATTATGACGCCAAATATATAAATGAAAATATAGATGATTTAATAACAGGTGCTGTAAAAGAGGAAACAAAAAAAAAGAGTAAAAAGGTAGATAAACCCTTAACGCAAGACGCACACGAAGCAATTCGACCCACAAATATTTCTCTCTTTGAACTTCCTGAGACAGTAGATTCAAAGGAACGAAGGATGTATAAACTCATTTGGGAACATACATTGGAAACATGTATGGCACAAGCAATATTTTTCTCGATAACAGCAAGTATATCAGCATTTCAAGATACAAAATTCACATATACAAGCGAGTTAGTTGATTTCCCAGGATGGAAAATAGTGTCAAAAAAATATGTTAATGAAATTAAATTGGAAAACAAAGAGTATCAATATTTGCAACAAATAAAGCAGAATTCAGAGATTCCATACAAAAAAATGTGTGCAAAGGTTACGATAAAAGGTTCTAAACAACATTATACAGAAGCGAGATTGGTACAACTTTTAGAGGAACGTGGAATAGGACGTCCTTCTACTTTTTCTTCTCTCGTCGACAAAATTCAAGAGAGAGGTTATGTTAAAAAGGAGGACGTAAAAGGTAAGGAAATTGTGTGTAAGGATTATGAGTTATCAAATGGTGACATTTTTGAAATAGAGAATAAACGAGAATTTGGTAACGAAAAAGGTAAATTAGTTATTCAACCATTGGGAACAATTGTAATGGAATTTCTAGATAAACATTTTTCAGAAGTGTTTAATTACAACTATACGAAGGAGATGGAAGATGAATTGGATAAAATTGCCAAAGGAGAAAGTATATGGTATAATTTATGTGGCACATGTAATAAGCAATTAGACACATTAGTTGATGGTTTAAAAGATGAAACTAAAATAGAGGTAAAATTGGATGATAATAACACATATTTAGTAGGCAAATATGGTCCTGTTATAAAATGTGTTGAAGAGCGCGATGGAAAAGAAGAAATCAAATTTAAACCAATTAAAAAGGGTGTAGATATTCATAAGATAGAAAATGGTGATTACAATGAAGCAATAGATGAGATTGTGGATACGAATGTAGTAAAAAGTCGATACATATTAGGAAAGCATGATGGGAATGATGTTGTTTTACAGAAAGGTAAATTTGGGTTATATATAACTTGGGGTAAAAATTCTAAGACGCTAAAAGAATTAGGCAATAGACCAATGGAAAACATAACATTTGAAGAGGTTAAAAAGTATTTGGAAGAAGGTAGTAATCTAATTAGAGAAGTAAGTACAAACATTTCAATAAGAAAGGGACCAAAAGGTGAATATATTTTTTACAAGACGTCGAAAATGAAGAAACCGCAATTTTACGATTTGAAACCATTTAGCACCGATACAAAATCAGACTATAAAACATGTAATATGACTGTTTTAAAGTCGTGGTTAAAGGAAAAATATGATATTTTTTAAGAATAATTAATGCTTTCTGGACTTCTTGGATTTTCTTGACTTCTTGGATTTTCTTGACTTCTTATTTTTTCTTGACTTCTTGGATTTTCTTCGACGTCCTCCAGCAGCAGCAGCAGCACCATTATCATCATTATTATCAATATAATTGGTAATATCAGCTATAAGTTGACGCATTCTATCCTCAGTTATTGGACTTGGATCTTCTTCATCTATATAATCTTCCAGGTCTATTATAGTTTGTTGTGATAGATTTCTTATTAATATACCATGATCTCCTCGATTCCAACCAGAATTTAATAAAGCCCCTGCTACAGAACGCGCAGCATTTAAATTTTCTTCTTGAGGATTACCTGTTGGTTCCATCATTAACTTTCTCGCTTGAGCTATAGTATTAAAAATGTCTTCATAATCATTAATACCATCAAGAGAGTTGGACATAAGATTCGCAAAATTATCCATTACTATTTTATATATTATTACAATATATAAAATAAATTAATTTATAAATTGGCGTTCATTTAAAATTTTGGACTAAATTATTATTTCTTCTTATATATTATAAAATGTACACATTTAGTTATAAAATGTTTAGAAATGTTGGTTTTGCAAAAAAAAGGTCCATTTGGACATAGCAATAGATTTGGAAGCAGAATATATAACTTTAATAAAAGAACTGGACAAATGCCAGGAGCAGATTCCACTTGTGGACAAGGTTATTGTGATATAATTGGTTGGGGATGTGTATGGTGCAACAGTTAAATTATTCAATATTTATCATTTTATTAAATATAAATAAAGCAAAGTATGCCATACAAAAAGACATTATAAAAACTATTAAGTATTTATTAATTGTATTTATTATTAAATTTATATTTTCTGACATCATAATTATTAATATTATTTATTAATAATTATTTATATTACTTTATAAATTGGTGTTTATCTTAAATTTTGTACTACATTATTAATTCTTCGTGGTTGATTTGGTATAAGTGTAGTAAATTCAATAGCAAGTGAAAAAGGGAATGCACCAAAGTTAACTAATTGTCCATTGTGATATCTAAATTTAATACTTAATTTGCGCATTCTTTCGGCAGGTGGCCAATACATTTTATAAGGAAGCGATTCTCTATCGAACCATTGGGAAATAGGTGTAGTAGGTATTCCAATTTTAGCGAAGGAAGCATTAGTAATGCCATTTGTGATATTTGTGGAAAGTGTAAATTTGTTTACAGCATATGGGGCAGTTTCATCAATACAATTGTTTCCAGCAAGTTCCATATAAAAATATGCCGGACCCATTAAATTAATTTTAAATGGTGGTTCAATAAAATAAACGACAGAGTTTGTTAATTCGGGGTTAGGTAATAACCAATATCCATTATCTCCATTGTTAACGTCTCCATAGAAAAAACGAGGTGTAAATGGTTCACCAGTTACAGAATCTTTAATGGAAATAGCGGTAGTATTACATCGTGATAATCCTAAATTTCCTGGTAATCCCCAAAAATCAAATTCTGGTAATTGTGCTTTAGACGCACAAAATAGATTATCAGCGAGAGTACCAATAAGCGAAATTGTTTCATTTGCTAACATAAATTCATCAGAAGTATTGCCAAACCAAATCTTTTGTCCAACACTATTATAAACAATAACAAATTTATTATATCCTCCTTGTTCATTAAATTGATTTAATAGATCAGTGAGTGAATTGATTAAAAGATATGCTTTAATTCGCTGAGTAACAACAAAGTTAAATTTATTTTGTAATTCGGTAACCATTTGTGTAGGATTATAAAACCCCTCTTGAATATTAAAATTAAACAGTTTTTCAGATGATTCAAATAAACAAGTAAAAATTGCTTGTTCAAGTGGGTTAAATACTTTATTTTCACCTGGATTATAAGGTTTTGTAATTTTAAAAAACATTGTGATATTTGAATTAGAAGATGAAAATGAATTATAATTTGCTGGAAATGTCCAATTAATTAGTCTTAATGAATATATATTTGTAATATCTTCAGGCATTTCAATTTCAAATTGATTAGAATTAGGATATTTTAAAATGTCTCTGTCTTCAGAATGAATAGAAACATATTTTTTGAAAATAATATAATCATTAGAGTTGGGTATTAAAGGGTGATTTGTTGATGTATTAAATAATTTAGAAGAGGGATCTGTAAACATTCTGTTATCATTGTTCATGATTTATATTTATAATTAATAAAAAATTATTTTTATATTTTAAATTAATTATATAATAAATAATACTTTATTAAATATATATGTCAGGAATATACTCTACAACACCTAATTATAGTGGTAGACAAGGAGATAATATACAAAATATTAAACAGTTTGTTACATCTACATCAGGTATAGTTGATTGGATATATAAAACATTACCAGCAACAACTAAAAAGGTGATTACTCCTTATATTCAAACAAATAATCAAAATTTGATTCCAACAGTAATGATACCCAAAGATCTATTGGTTTTAGGTGCTATAAATAACCCATCAGATATAAATTTAAAGAGTAATATAGAGGAAATAAATGTAGACACAAATATTTTAAATAGTTTAAACCCAGTATCATTTACGTTTAAGGACGATGAACAAAATAAAAAACATTTTGGGTTTATTGCTCAAGAATTAGAAAGTGTGTATCCTGAATTAGTTACCAATAGTGAACTTGGATTTAAAACGGTAAATTATATTGAAATGATTCCTATATTATTGTCACAAATGAAGAATATGCAAATAGAAATAGATAAGTTAAAAAAAGAAATAGATGAAATAAAAGTTGATCAAAATAGGTAAAATAGTTTATCCAATAAATATTTATATTAATAATAATTTTATAAATATTTATATATAATAATGGCTTGGTATGAAAGTATTTATAAAGCGCTAATATTTGGAAGCGCAATAACCTTTATAATAAGTAATTTAACAAGTGGCGCAAATTCATATAATTCATTGATAACAGGTTATATAATATTGATACTAGGAATCCTAATGGTTTTAACGATGGTGATCGCTAAAATTTTGGAGGTACAAAAAACTAGTTCGACAACGCAAATATTATTATCAATCATAATGACATTGGGACCATTTTTACTAATGTTAGCAATTATAGGATTTATGTTATTTTTAATAATATTTTACAAAACACCAATATTAGAAAATCGTGTATCAAATAGTTATGATACCTTTAGCAATATAACATTAGTATTATTATTAATTCAGGTGTATGTTGTTTATACCAATCTAGATACGGATGAATTTAAAATAAATGGTAAAATATCACAAATGACTTCAAGCGTATTATATTTGTTGGGTGTATTATCCTTATTTTCATCAGGAACAATATATATTATTTTAAAATATTTCAGAGCAGATGGATTTCAAATGTTACAAAATGAAAAAAATATACAATTTAATTATTTACTTTAATAAATTTGTATGTTAAACCGAAATTATATTGTGTTTCCCATACCCCCGAAATTTTCACTATAAATGAACATTCCTGATGGTCTATTATATTAAACAATTTTATATTCCCATTTCTAAGTTGTTCGCTAATTTTTAATTGTGGCGTTTTTTTTATGTCGATTTTTTTTAAGATAGTCTCTTCAATTAGTTTAATATTATCTATTATATCCTTATGATTATTAGGGTTAAAACTACATTTAAATTTGTTATAATATTTTTCACAAGTAATATCTGTTAACTTTATTAATAAATAAATACCGTTTAGCAAAATATTATGTGTTGAATAAAGAATTCTTATAAAATTACCATCATTCATTATATTATTTTTAATTGGTTCACAAAAAAATATGTTATTTTCATTATATTGATTAATATTTTTTACTAAATTCATTATTGTCTATGTAGTATTATAAAATCTTTTTATTATATAATTAAATATATATATAATAATTATATAATGGGAAAAAATTTAACAAAAAAAATAAAGTATAAAAGAAAAAATAAAAGGAAAGGTAAAACAAAAAGACGAAAAATTTATAAGTTAAAAGGAGGATTTGCAGTTCAACGTGTAATAAATATACCATATACTTCAAACTTAACTGAATCTATTAACACTTCATTAGCACCTATTTTTGAAATTATTCCATCTTTTTCAAAAGATTTAGTCTATATATCATTTGGAAGTAAACTGAATGAGAGAACTTTAGAAAGTGAATATATGGATTCAGATTATTCATATATGAATAGAGTAAATGCGGGATACCAAATGGCGCCATTTTTTTTATGTAGCAATTCAAATGCGAGAAAAAATATGTTATGTGATGGAAGACCGTGTAGTGTATTAAATATTGTTATTGATATATTTAGGGATGAAGATGATATTGAAGAGTCAAAGAAGTATATAATAGAATCATTAACAAATAAGAGAGAATTAGATGCGCCTTTAGATACATCAAATATTACGCAATTTTTTATAAATATTTGTGATATTGAAGATGGTATATTAAGGGATGCTATGTCGAAAGGTAAAAATCCATATACAGCAGAGGAACATTATACAGTTTTAGGAATGTTAGCAGATATTTTATGTAAAAAAATGAGAGAAAATGAAATAACTCCTGAAAATTATATGGTAGTTAATTACATTAAATTTAAACATCCTAACTCAATAGAGGAGAAACTAAAAGAAAATGTTACTGAAACGCTTTCTAATATTATGAACGAAAATGGATATGAAAATAGTTATTATGAATGGTTTGGATATAGTAAAATGGTATTTTACAATTGTATAGTATTATACAAATATTCTGATACGATTAAAGTAGGATTTCAATTTAATAAATTTAGTATTTTAAAAGGTTTTGAAAAAAATCAAAATAAAATATTTGAACTAAACAAATCTGGATTTAAAAAGGGAGAAGAAAGATTTCGAGATATTTTTAAATATATTTATCCTATTAAAAATACATATTATGAATTTGACCCGGTTGGTGGTTATCCTGAAAAAAGATTAAACAAATTTTGTTATAGTGTTTATGATTTAATGGCAGAATAAAATAATTAATAAGTTATATTATATAATTAATAGGTTATATTATATAATAAAGATTATATACATTATATAATATTCAATGAAATTTTACGAAACCCATTTTGAAGAATATATAAATGAAAGTCACCGTGAAAATTTACATCCAAAACTAAATAAAATATATGAAAAATTTCCAAAAACTATATGTGAATTAAAAAACTTAATATTTTTTGGTCCAAGTGGTACTGGTAAATATACACAGATGTTAAAATCTATTAAAAAATATAGTCCAACAGATTTAAAATATGAAAAGAAAATTAGTCTAACATATAACAAACAACAATATTTTTTTAAAATAAGCGATATTCATTATGAAATTGATATGTCTCTCTTAGGTTGTAATTCAAAACTACTTTGGCATGAGATTTATCAACAGATTATAGATATTATATCTGCTAAGACAGAGAAGTCTGGTATAATAGTTTGTAAATATTTTCACGAAGTTCATAGTGAATTACTTGATAATTTTTATAGTTACATGCAACAAAATAGTTCATTAGCAATTGATTTAAAATTTATAATTATAACGGAGGAATTGAGTTTTATTCCAGATAATATTTTGAACTGTTGTGAAATAATAAATATCAGCAGACCTACTAAAACGGCTTATGTGAAATGTTTGAAATGTAAATTACCAAATAAATTAAAGTTGGAAAACATTACAAATATTAAGATCCTTCATTTATACAATGAGGACTTAATGTTACAATATAAAATTATTTGTAATAAAATAATTGATAACATTGTTAACATTAATGATCTACAGTTTTTGAAATTTAGAGATATTTTATATGATATATTTATTTATAATTTAGATATAACTGATTGTATTTGGTATATTCTCTCTTCACTTGTAGAACAAAAGAAAATTAAGAAGGAACAACTGTCTGATATTCTAAAAAAGACATATAGTTTCTTCCAGTATTATAACAACAATTACAGACCGATATATCATTTGGAAAATTATTTGTTTAATTTGATAAAAACAATACATAATTTTTAATTTAAGGTAGTTGAGTAGTAACTATTGCTCCAAAAAAACCAACACCGCTAGCAGGTGATGGTATACCTAATTGACCATTTGCTATGGTAACAGTTGTTAACCCAGAAGAAGTGAAAGCACTAATATCAATAAATGTAACTGAAGTGGGAATCACTATAGATGTCAAAGATGTACAACCTCTGAAGGCTTGCGAAAGAATATTTGTAACTGAAGTTCCAATTGTTACAGATGACAAACTCAAGCAACCTTGGAACGCACTAGCATTAATATTTTGAACTGAAGTTCCAATTATTACAGATGACAAACTCAAACAACTTTGGAAAGCACTTATATCAATTGTTATAACGGAATTGGGAATTATTATAGATGACAATTTAGAACAACCAGAGAACGTTCCTGTATTAATAATTGTAAATAATGGATTAGATGGTAGTGTTACTGATTTTAAATTTCCACATCTTCGTATCGCACGTGGAGCAATATATGTAACTGAATTTGGAATTATCAATGATGTTAAACCGGAACAAAGATCGAACGCTGCTTCACCAATACTTGTAACTGAAGTGGGAATGTTTACAGATGTAATTTGAGATTTATTTAGAAAAGCGATAACATCAATACTTGTATAACCTTGTATACAAATTGCTTGCGCTGTTCCAATTTCAGCATTAACAATTGTTTGAGTTAATGGACCAGTTCCTATAAATGTGTAGTCACATGTTGGTGCTGGAGGTGTTGGTGATGGAGAAACCGAAAATATATTATTTTGTCTAAATCTATTTGTTGGTTGCGGAATAACATAATTTGCTTGAGCAAAAAGGAAAAAGTTAGGGGTATTATTTGAAATACCTCTTCTATAAGTAATAGCACTTGTTCTAATACCAGGCATTTATTATAAAGAAATATATATTATTTAATAATAATTTTAATTACTTAAAGTTATATTGGTTTTTAATAAATGGACTACAAGAAAGCATTTGAGATATTAGAAATTGATACAATAAACACAAATTATAATGACATAACAATTGAACTTATAAAGAAAAAATATCATAAATTGGCGCTTCAAAATCACCCAGATAAAAATGGCAACACTCCTGAATCTAATGAGAAGTTCAAACAAATAAACGAAGCATATAATTACTTAAAGAGAGAAATAAAAAATATAAATTCAACAGATTGTGAAAATGAAGATCAACCATTATCATCGGTATATTTCGACATTTTAAAACTATTTATTAAAAGTTTATTAGATGGTAAATACAATGATATATTCATAAATATTGTTCAAGACATTGTAAGTGGTTATAAAAAAATATCATTAAAATTATTTGATGATCTAGATAGAGAGAACGCAATTAATGTTTATCTTTTTCTCTCTAAATATAAAACTATACTTCATTTAAGCGATATCATTTTAGATGAAATTAAGACAATTGTTATACAAAAGTATGATAATGTTGAAATTTATAAATTAAATCCTACTATTAATGATTTATTAAATAACAATTTTTACAAATTATATGTTAATGATAAATTATATTTAGTTCCATTGTGGTACAACGAAGTATATTTTGAAAAAGAAAATGAAAATAATAATTTAAATAACGAAATAATTGTATTATGTGAACCCGAATTACCACAAGGTCTCAAAATAGATGATGATAATAATATCTATATTGAAAAAACAATAAATATAAAAACTGAACTTCCTAATTTGATACTAAATAATGAGTCAATAATTATAGAAATAGCAGACTATTCACATTATATTTTGGTTTCTGAATTGAGTATGAAGAGAGAACAATATTATAAAATAAAAAATAAAGGATTAACAAAACCAAATGATGACATTTATAATGTCTCTCAAAAAGCAGATA
>Ga0255215_1000051_pt1 | contig 43577 bp, 38 predicted proteins | sample Miss_Law_RepC_8d_FD_183033 | JGI IMG/M metagenome (GOLD analysis project Ga0255215, IMG submission 183033) | Freshwater microbial communities from Mississippi River, Louisiana, United States - Miss_Law_RepC_8d | ecosystem: Environmental > Aquatic > Freshwater > River | place: USA: Louisiana... | reverse complement strand
CGCCGAGCTGGAACGCGACGCCGAAAACAGCGCCACTATTGCCATTCAAACCGGTCTAGGCGCCAGCCCGGCCCTGGCGGCTGCCATGATTATGCAAAACACGCTGGTGGCGAACCTGTTCTATGCTCCGCATTATAATTGGTGGCCCGGTCTGGCAGAGGCCCAACTCGGCCACGGCCCGTTACATACCCAAACGGCGTATGCGGCCGGGCTTCACGCGGCGGTTGGCAAACCTGTCCCGGATCAGGAGCTGCTCACTGCTTGGGCGCACTCGGTTGTCAGTCAGGATTTCAAATCCTACCGCATGCTGTACGGCCAGCCCTTTAGCCAGATGTGCGATTTTATCCTGCGCGAACGCCAGAAGGATTATGAGCGCGCGGGGCGCCTGGTTGTCAGCGGCCTGTCCCGTCTGGAAGACCGCCTGCCCGACATCCTGCCCGCCGCCAGCTGCGATTATGCCGCCAAACTGCTTGATGCCGCCGCCTTTGTCTGCCCCAGCTGGGTAGGCCGGGACGCCCTGGAGCGCCGCCCGCAAACCGGGGCGAGCGGTTTAAAGCTGGTCGCCAAGCCCTAATTCTGCTGTGCGCGGCCTCTATTTTCACTGATTCTGCCTGCTTTTTTCGCGCATTTTTCACCCCCTGCCGAACAGCTTGACAGTAGCTTGATAAATCAATAATTTGCGCCTCGCCGACGCGGGTTTTCCCGGGTTTGGCCGGGTTTGTGTGAGGAGCCATGGCAACGGACGAAAATCCCATTCCACTGGCCACTCGCATTGAAGCAGCCAAGCGTGACGCCGGGCTGCTGCCGTCAAACCAGTCTGCTCCCCCTGCCGCCGGTCGCGGTATGAGCATGGGGATCGAACTGGCAGTTGCCATTCTGGGCCTGACCTTTGCGGGTGTGTGGCTGGACGGCAAACTGGGCACCAAACCCTGGTTGATGTTGCTGGGCCTTGTGCTTGGCATGGTTGTGGGTGTGTGGAACCTGTATCGGGCCAGTGTGCAGATGAATGCACCAGCCAGCGGGGACCAGACCAACGTAGAGAAGAGGAAGTAAGGTATCGTGGCAGAACCCGGTCATTTCCATATCGACCCCATCTCGCAGTTCGCCATCCAGCCGCTGTTCGAGCTGAACGTGGCTGGCTATAATCTTGCCTACACCAACTCCTCGCTGTTCATGACCCTGTCGGTTGTGCTGATCGGCCTGTTCTTCCTGATCGCCGGCAAGAAGGGCCAGATGATCCCCACGCGTCTGCAGGCGGCAGCTGAGCTGTCGTTTGAAGGCATTGCCAACCTCGTGAAGGAAAATGCCGGGCCGGAAGCCAAGCCGTTCTTCCCCCTCATCTTCTCGATCTTCTTTCTGGTGCTGCTGGGCAACCTGCTGGGCATGATCCCGGGCAGCTTTACCTTCACCAGCCACATTGCTGTCACGGCGGCCATGGCCTTCAGCCTGTTCATTTTCATCACCCTGATTGGCTTTGCCCGTCACGGCCTGCACTTCTTCAGCCGCTTCCTGCCGCCGGGTGTGCCGCTGGCCATGGCGCCGGTGATCTTTGTGCTGGAAGTACTGTCCTATCTGGTACGCCCGGTGACCCTGTCGGTGCGACTGTTCGCCAACATGATGGCCGGTCACATGGTGCTTAAGGTATTTGCCTATTTCGTGCTGGGTCTGATGACCTCTGGCTCGCTGGGCCTGATTGCGCTGGGCTTTGTCCCGCTGCTGATGAACGTGGCGCTGATCGCGCTCGAGATCTTCGTGGCCTGCCTGCAAGCCCTGATCTTCACCATTCTCACCTGCGTATATCTGCGTGATGCGCTGGTGATTGAACACTAACTCACGCAATTCAGAAAAGTCCCGGAAGGAACAGACAGATGAACGAATTGGAAGTTGCTCAGCTCACCCTCAAGGGTTCCAAGGCCCTCGCCTCGGGTATCGCGATGTTCGGCTCGATCGGTGCCGGTATCGGTCTCGGTATCTATCTCGGCAACTATGTAAGCGCCCTCGCCCGTAACCCCGGCGCCGCTGGCGAACTGGGTAAGGTTCTGTGGGTTGGTATCGGTCTGATCGAAGCTATCGCGATTTTCGCGCTGGCCGTCGCTCTCATCAACCTGTTCGTATAATGATGCGTCGCACCACCCGCCTCAGCTGCGTGTTCGTCTGTGGCCTGTCGGCCTTCGTGTTGTCCAGCCCTGCGCTGGCTGCCGAAGAAGCTGGCCTGCCGCAGCTGGATCCTACCTGGTTCGCCTCGCAGGTGTTCTGGCTGGTGGTGCATTTCGCTCTGCTGTACATCATCGCCAGCAAGCTGATCCTGCCGCGCGTCGGCAAGGTTCTCGGCGAGCGTGCCACCAAGGTGGCCGGTGATCTGCAGCAGGCCGAAGCCCTGCAGCAGGAAGCCACCACAGCCCAAACCGCCTATGAAGCCGCCCTCCAGGCTGCCCGCACGCAAGCGCAGGCCACCCGTGAGCAGGTCAAGAAAGCGGCCGAGGCTGACCGTGTGGCAGCCGAGCAGAAGCTCGCTCAGGATCTGGCCGCCAAGACCGATGCCGCCTACAAGCGCATTGCTGACGCTAGCGCTGCCATGCGCGCCCAGATGGGTGACGTGGCGGCTGACGCTGCCCAGCAGATCATCAGCAAAGTGGCCGGCCTGCCGGTTGACCGCGCTGCTGTTGACGCCGCACTGGCCAAGCTTGGCAATCAGTCCCTCAAGGAGGTTGCATAATGGAATGGCTGCTTGAACAACCGCATCACGCGACCTTCTGGCTGTTCGTTTCCATGGCCATCTTCCTGATGGGCGCGGGTAAGCCCATCGCCAAGGGTGTGGCCTCCATGCTCGACCAGCGCCGCGATGCCGTGCGCGCTGAACTGGAACAGGCCGAGCGCCTGCGCACCGAAGCGCAGACCCTGCTCACCTCCACCCAGCAGCAGCATGCGCAGGCCGTTGAAGAAGCCGCCCGCATCATCGCTGATGCCAAGGCCGAAGCTGACGCCCTGCGCGCCGAAGCCGCCGCCAAGCTCCAGCAGATCCTGTCTGCCAAGGAAGCCGCCGCGCTGGCCAAGATCGCCGAGGCCGAAGCCAACGCCACCCGTCAAGCGCGTGAACTGGCCACCGAGATGGCGCTGGCCGCAACGCGTGACCTGCTCCGCCAGAAGCTGACCGGCACCAGCGCCGACGCCCTGGTTGATCAGGCCATTGCCGACCTGCCCGCCATGCTTGCGAGCTAATAGAACAAACAAACGTGATTATTGTTTTGATCGGGGCTATGCTCACCATATGAGTGTAGCCCCGATTTTATTTCATAGAGTACCGGCTGACATGCACGGCCATACGCTGACTCCGCTCAACCAACTTAAGCATATCGCGCCAGCGGCCTACCAGCGACAGGTAGCCAAATACAAAGGCCGTGAACATGTCATGGCACGCATAATCCCGTACCTGAATTGCCTATGGAACGACGTACTTCAATTTTCCGCCATTCATCCGGCAGCGCTACGTGATGCCCTTACTGAAGCTGGATTACAATGGACGCCACAAACATGGATTGCCCTAGATCCACAGCAAGCAGGCTTTAACGGGGATAATGCAGTCATCTGGCACTACCCGCTCCGTCTGCCGGAAGGTCAAGGTTTTTATGAAGATGACTGCATCCGATTTGATAGCAGCACACTTACGACATTAAACACAGTGACAGATGCAACAAGAAGCTATTACCAATTATGCTGCCAGCGTAGAGAAAAGCCGCTTCTGTTCGTTCATGTGCCACATGTATTCTTTCGCGGCACGCTCGATATTCGCAGCCACACAACGATTGTTGTTTAAGCCAGTTGGAATATCGCTCGCCTGCGCTGAGTGTGATAGCAGCCTATGTCAGCCATCCCTCACGCGCGGGGCGCGGCGATCTTCGCAGCAATCTCAGCGGCGATGGCGTTATAATGCGCGACGCTGGCCTTGGCGGCCTGCGTGGTCAGTGGCTCGGTCTTGCGGCCAGCGGCGTCAACATAGCGGCGGATATCAGCCTCGCGGCAGATGCCTTCCTGCAGCTCGCTCACTACGCACGGCACATCGCCCAGATTAGCCATGCAATGCACAGCGCGCAGCGGGATCTTGACGCTCTCACCCGGTTGCAGGGTCAGGCGCTGTTCATCGAGCACCACAGTCAGCACACCGCTTTTAACCGTCCACAATTCACGGCGCTCATCATGCGACTGCAGCGAGAGAATGCCGCTGGGCTTAACCGTAATATCCTTGGTGCAGAATTCCTCGCCCTGCGCGTTGCGGCCCACGCCAGTGACCACATACTCGCCCCACGGGCGCACATCATGGTCGCCAACCTTGTATTCGTCGCCTGCCAGCTGGGTCATGTTTATCTCCTGCGTAAAAATATCCTTCCCTGTATAGAGACAGGAAGGCCCCAGCGCAACCGCGCTTAACGCCAACATTTTCAGCATTTTTGCCAAAACACCAAAACAATTGCTTACGCGCCGCCCCCCCTCTATAAGCAGGCCATGGAGGCAAACATGAGCCAGTCAGTTGTTCCGGTTATTCTGTGCGGTGGATCAGGTACACGTCTGTGGCCCGCCAGCCGCGAGAAATTCCCCAAGCAGTTTCTGGCCTTGATGGGTGAGCATACCCTGCTGCAACAAACCGCCCTGCGCACCATGCGCACCACCGGCGCCAAAGCCGCCGACATTGTCACCGTGACGCTGGGTGACCTGTCCGGCCATGTGGCTGGCCAGCTGGCGCAGATTGATGCCGCCGCCGCCCGCCATATTCTGTGTGAGCCCAGCGCCCGCAATACCGCCGCCGCCGTTGCTTTTGCCGCCTGCCATGTAGAAGCCCTGCACGGCCCGGACGCGCTCATGCTGGTGCTGCCGGCTGACCACCATATTGCCGATGAAAAAGCGCTGGGTGAGGCCTTTGCCACCGGCCTGAAAGCCGCACAAAACGGCCTGCTGGTCACTTTTGGCATTCGCCCCACCCGCCCGGAAACCGGCTATGGCTATATCCGCCTGGGCGACGCCATTGGCGAGCTGCCCGGCGTGCAGCGCGCCGCCGCCTTTGTAGAAAAACCCAAGCTGGATGTAGCCAAGAGCTATCTGGCTGACGGCAATTACCTGTGGAACAGCGGCATGTTCGTGTTCAAGGCTGGCAAAGTGCTGGCCGAGTTTGAACGCTACAGCCCGCAAATTCTGGCCCGCGTACGTGAGGCGATTGCCGCTGGCGAAAGCCACCGCCCGGACGGCGACCTTTACGCCAACATTCCCAGCGAACCGTTTGACATTGCCATTATGGAGCGCAGCGCTGACGTGGCCGTGGTGCCCTGCCACCCGCACTGGTCAGACATCGGCTCGTGGGAAAGCCTGTGGGAAATCCGCCAGAAGGACAGTAACCAGAACGTTATTCAGGGCAACGCCGCCGTTCACGCCTCCACCGGGTGCGTGGTGCTGGCCAAAAGCGAGCGTCTGGTGGCCTGCGCGGGCCTGACCAATATTGTGGTGGTCGATACCGGGGATTCCATCCTGATTGCCGACCGCAGCAATGCCGACAGCCTGAAGGCGCTGGTTAGCGAATTGAAAAAAGCCGGTAATCCGCATGTGATCGAGCTGCCAGAAACATTGATCGTGAAATAAAATTACAATTTCGCCAGTCGGGAAGAAAGTTAACCAAAATAAGGGGTTAACCTTAACGCCTGCGCGAAAAAGTGTGCTTTTCCAAAAGATTTTGATTGAAATTTGTGCAGCGCACATGGTACAAAACTTAAAATTTCACTAAGGAATTATGAATGACGCGCAAAGCTATTCTGGTCACCGGCGGCGCCGGATATATCGGCTCGCATGCCTGCAAGGCGCTGAGCGAGAATGGCTTTCTCCCCGTTTCCTATGACAATCTGGCCACCGGTAATGCTGAAGCCGTGAAGTGGGGCCCGCTCGAACAGGGCGACATTCGCGACCGCGCCCGCCTCAAGGCCGTGATCGAGCAATACAAGCCGGACGCCATCATGCATTTCGCCGCCCTTATTCAGGTGGGTGAATCGGTTGGCAATCCGTCGATCTATTACGACAACAACCTCAACGGCTCCTTCTGCCTGCTGGAAGAAGCGCGCGCCGCTGGCGTCAAGAACATGGTGTTCTCCAGCACCGCTGCCGTGTACGGTAATCCGCAGACCGAGCTGATCCGCGAAGATCATCCCAAGGCCCCCATCAACCCCTATGGCCAGACCAAACTGGCGATGGAAGGCATGATCCGCGATTACGCCCACGCCTACGGCATGAGCTACGCCATTTTGCGCTACTTCAACGCCGCCGGGGCCGATGCCAGCGGCCAGCTGGGCACGGCCTACAAGGTTTATACCCACCTCATCCCGCTGATCTTGCAAACCGCCAGCGGCGAGCAGCCGGTGATGAAGGTGTTTGGCGATGATTATCCCACGGCTGATGGCAGCGCCATGCGCGACTTCATCCACATTACGGACCTGATCGATGCCCATGTGCTGGCGCTCAAGCATCTGCAAAACGGGCTGGGCAACCTCACCCTCAATCTGGGCACCAACAAGGCCACCTCGGTCAAGCAGATGATCGATATTGCCCGCGCCCTGACCGGCAAAGAGATCCCCACCCAGATGAACCCGCGCCGCGCTGGTGACCCGCCCCTGCTGGCGGCCGATGCCAGCGAAGCCCGCCGTGTGCTGGGCTGGACGCCGACCCATTCCAGCATCGAAAACATCATTTTAACTGCCTGGCAGTGGCAGCAAAAACTGCATCAGTTTGGCCGGGCTGGCGCTTTGCGCGCCGTTCCGGCGACCACCAATTTTAAGGAGGCCATTTAAATGAAGTTCAATACTGCTCGTAAGACTGCTCGCAAAACAGCTCAGGCTACTTTTCAGCCCGGCGCTAACGACAATACCCGCGTGCTGCTCTATCCGGGTGCGCATTCCTTCTTCAAGCAGGCGGTTGACCGTCTGGGTGCGCTGGTAGGCCTGATCATGCTGGCCCCGGCACTGGCGATCATTGCCCTGCTGGTCAAGCGTGACGGCGGCCCGGCTTTTTACGGCCAGCCGCGCATCGGCCAGAATGGCAAGACCTTTAAGTGCTGGAAGTTCCGCTCGATGGTCCCCAATGCAGGTGAAGTCCTCAAGGACCTGCTGGCCAACAGCCCGCAGGCCCGCGCCGAGTGGGAACGTGACTTCAAGCTGAAGAACGACCCGCGCGTCACCAAGCTGGGCGCCATTTTGCGCAAGACCAGCCTGGATGAGCTGCCGCAGCTGTGGAACGTGCTGATGGGCGAGATGAGCCTGGTTGGCGTGCGCCCGGTTACCCAGACCGAGCTGAAGAATTACGGTGAAAAGGTGGCCGATTATTACGCCATGCTGCCGGGCATGACCGGCCTGTGGCAGGTGAGCGGCCGCAACGACGTGAGCTATGCCGAACGCGTGGAGCTGGACAGCCAGTATGTGCGCGGCTGGAGCTTCTGGGGCGACATCGGCATCATCTTCAAGACTGTGGATGTGATGCTGCGCAAGCGCGGTGCTTACTAAGCTGCCACTATATTCAACAAAAAAACCCGGCCAGTCTACCTGAGCCGGGTTTTTTCTAACTTAAATACAAGAAGCTAACTCTTGCGGCCGAAGAGCACGCGATAAGCCCAAGCCGGGATATAGAAGCGGCGGCGATTAAGCACAGTACCAATGACGCGCCCGCCCGCTGTTTCTGTCTGCAGCTTAAGCTGCTCGACCACTGGACTACGCGTACGCTCAGCTTCCACCACCATCACTGCCCCATCGGCCAGTGCGCTTAGGGCACCGATATGGCCGCGGCTTGCAGCGCCTTCAGAGAAAATCACGATAAAATCAAAGCTGTGACGCAGCTCAGCTAAAAGTATTTTCACCAAGTCAATATTAGCCGCAGCAGAAGCAGCTGACTTGCTAAAGTCGGCATAGTACAAACTTGAACCATACAATACGACAAGCGGAGATGACTGCGGACTCTCAGCCCCCCAGAATGCCTCCACCGACATAACTGCTTTTTGGGCCAGCGCCTGATAACTGCGATCAACCGTCGTATTCATATTCAAGAAGAGCGTACGCTTTCCTGAATGCTGCGCAGCTGCTAGTGCAACTTCAAATGCGATCCCACCGCCGCCTTCACCTTCATACGCAGTAAAGAAATGAACAACAGGGCAAACGCGATCACCTAACTGATGCAATACGGAGCCCAATAAGCGGGAAATTTCCTGCGCAGGATATTCCGACTTGAGATCAGCGGATACGGATACCGGCTTAATGGCGCTAAATCTGGTAGCAAGCGCCTGTGCGCCAAGCGTCTCAAGCTGAGATTGATTACGCGAAACTTCAGGGATCATGATTAAACGTCTCCTCGGCTAAAAGTAGCCAGGACCGGCACACCCAGCCTACGGCTTAACTGTTCCGGGGTACGGAAACGGTCATCCAGCAGCTCAAACAGGACGGCAACTGCCAATCCAGCGAGACCACCCGTTAGAATAAACGCAACCAGCAACAAAGTACGGTGACGCCCCGCAGGCTGCGACGGAACATCAGGTGCATCAATAACAGAGATACGCGTAATACTCTGCTGATTGAGAATATCATTGGCGCGCGCCTCTTCGCCTCGCTGCTGATAATATTTATAATTATCCTGAGCAATGCGCACATTATTATCCAGCTCATTATAAGCTGGACGCTTTGCTTCAAGATACGCCAAGCGCTCATCAATAGTCTGTAATTTTGCTGCCAACGCAGAACCAGCTGCAGGATCCTGCACAGCATTAAGATCATTCTGGCGCGCCAACACTTGAGCGCGCGCAGCCTCTATACTTCCACGCATACGCACCATCACGGGACTGTTCGGGCGATAGGTTGAGCGCATCTCAACTTCTTTTGCTTCCAGCTGCGCCAGATTTTCTTGCGCCTGCGTCACCGCCTGAAAAGCGATGCTCGACAATTCAGTCTTTTGACGCATGAGCTGCTCAATCTCAACATCGATATCAGAAACAACAGATTCCTGCTTAAAGTCCTGCAGTTTCTTCTGCGCATCTTCCAGTTTCTGAGCAGCCTCAGCAATTTGCTGCTGCAGGAAGCCTGTTTGCGGCTTATTGTAAATGTCGGCCTGACGCTGAATGTATTTTTCAACCAGAGTTTGCGCCACGAGCGCAGCCATCTGAGGATCTGGATTGCGAATGGTGATATCAATCACATTGTTGCGGCCACCTGTACTCGCAACCAAGCCACCGCGCTGCAAATTAGCAATTGCAAGATTCTCTGGCGTATCCTGAGAAGAAGCAGAAATACCGGGATACATACGCTCTGCCCCGACCTGCATCACAACATCTCTCAACAGATCATTAGAGTATATGATACTGATATTAGACTGGAGAATTTCAGCGCGATCGTTGGAATAACCTTCGCCGCCGGCATTACCCGTGACGCTCAAATTAGGACGTGCATCCTGACCAAACTTAACGAGCATGCTAGCGCTGGATTCATACACCTTAGGCATGGAGAGCAAATAAAAAAGCCCCAGCCCAACGACAGCAGTGCCGACCAGAATGATCTTGCGCTGCTGACGAAAAAGACCTGTTAAAAGTCCACGTGTACTGTACTCAAGCTCCATGGCTCAATTCCAATCTTCAAAAATTATAACCACTAAAAATCAGGCTGTGCTTAGTTTAAGCTGTAAGACAGACCAAAAGTCGGCGGCAGGAACTGCTGAATATACTGGTTAAAGCCCTTGTTCAGCTCAGCTACGCCAGTACGCGGAACATAGACCACGTCATATGCAGCAAGACGAACATCAGCAGCGGGATTAACGCCAGACATGGCCTCATCGGCATTTGCCCGCAATGCTTGCGGCTGATCCGCAGCGCCGCGACGTAAAATGGTTACATGAGCTGTATCAGCTGTCAGCTTAACTCCACCGGCACGCGCCAGTGCCTGCATCAAAGTGAGATTAGGACCAACCGAGACAAATTCACCCGGTGAATTAACCTCGCCCATTACATATACTCGGGTCGGCGTAAACGACTTCACAATGATCGAGAGCTGCGGATTACTCAGCTGCTTGCGATAAGCATCACGAAGCGACTGCTCGATATCCAAGGGAGTTTTGCCATAAGCGGGAACATTTTGGGCCAAAACAGTTGAGATCATTCCGTCAGGACGCACGATAATTTCCTGATCGAACTCGGGGTTGAGCAGCATTTTCACTTCCAAAACATCCCCGATTTGTACCCGGTACGGGGGCAGCTCAGCGGCTAACTCTGTCTGCGGGCTCACATTTTGAGGAGCTGCCTGCAGGTTATCATTAATATTGGCACAACCAGTAGAGATGAGCGCTAACGCAAGCATGCTGCAGCGCGAGAACATCCTGGAAAATATACAGAAAGAACGAATGGCAGTGGTCATTTATTAGGGCTTCCTAAGCTGAGGGCAATTGCACAATTACTAGCATGCTGCAGCTATTGCAACCAAAACTGTGAGTAAGTTTCTTGAGGTAACTACCTACCTTGCTGCATGAGACCTGAACGGGTCAAATCGGTTAATGTAGGGTCAACAGGCATATCCGGATTTGTTGCAGTCGGTATGGGTTTATTAGGGTCCTGCGCACTAGGCTTATAAAAGCAAACACCCTTATTTCTGCTGGCGTCGAGATTGCAGGTCGCAAAATCCTGATAAGGACATGAAATTGTACGACTATTATCGATTAAGCAGATCTTTCCATAACGCGGGAGGTTCTGGACTTCTTTAATATTTACAGTGCAATAGCCACGCTGCAGTTGTGCATCTTTTTTACACTGCGCTACATCCTCATAATAGCACTGCAACGGCATTGAGCCTGCCCCACCAACACAAAATGGCGACGCACGCCCCTGTCCCGGATGAGACAACAAGAACAGGCCTGAAGCCATAAGGATACAGAACAGGTATAAAACAGGATGAGATTGTGCGCGCTGCATGGCTGTAGTGATATACAAATCCCGCCGGTGAGTAAAAGCTATTTTTATGGAGCCCCAGATGAGCAAACCTTGCAGAAAACATCATCTCTTATCATTTTTTTTCTTATTTTTCATATCATTATGCAACATCCACCTCGCAAAGGCTCAAGATACACCGTTACCCTTTTTCGCCACCTACCCAAATATAGACCTCAGTACATGGTATATTTCTAACGGCTGGAGCAATGGAGAACATCAGGCCTGCGAATGGCGAGCCGGGGCAGTTGATGCCTATTTTCGTAACCTGCGGATTACTGTCTCTAATCAAGGTGGCGCCATCCGACCTTATGGCTGCGGTGAAATTCAAAGCCGCCAGCGATTTGGGTATGGCCGCTTTGAAGCCCGCCTTCGTGCGGCAGCTGGCTCCGGACTTAATACTGCCTTTTTCACTTACATTGGCCCGCCCATGGGTGTAGCCGAACATGATGAAATTGACTTCGAATTTCTTGGAAAAGATCCAACAGTGGTTGAACTCAACTACTGGGTAAATGGCAAACAACAGCCATCCTATAAACATAATCTTGGCTTTGATGCCACCCGGGATTTTCATATCTACGCTTTTGAATGGCGTCCCACTAGCATCAAGTGGTTTGTAGATGGAATTCTTGTCCATGAAACGCCCCCAAATGCGCCTATACCTAAACAACCAGGCAAACTGTTTTTTAGTCTATGGTCCGGCACCCAGATCGAGGATGACTGGATGGGAAAATTTGTTTATACATCCCCGGTTTCCGCGATGTTCTCTTGGGCACGCTACCGCTACTATAATTTACAGTAAGCCATGCAATGACATCTCAACCGCGAATTCTCTATCTGGTTCCAGACCTCTCTGATGCGGCCGTCCGCAAGCGTGTAGAAATGCTGCAAGATGGAGGGGCTGCTGTCTCCGTCATGGGATTTCGCCGCAACACAACCCCTTATACAGAAATGGCGGGAGCATCAGTTATTGATCTGGGACAGACCTTTAACGGTGGTTTTATTCAGCGCATTCTAGCTGTTATAAAAGTTGTGATGACAGTGCGGCAATGGCAAGCGGCCTTCACTCAAACCGATGCCGTGGTGGCGCGCAATCTTGAAATGCTGGCTATTGCCGTACGTGGCCGGGCCACTTGCGCCAGCCGCGGCCCACTGGTTTATGAATGCCTCGATATCCACAGGCTTTTACTTAATCATGGGCCAGTCGGAAAAATCCTGCGTGGACTGGAGGGATGGCTCTCACGCCGGGCCAGCGCACTCATTACCAGCTCTCCCGCTTTTGTTGAGCATTATTATCAACCTATTTCTCAGGTGCGCCTGCCTGTACGCTTACTAGAAAACCGCCTTTACATTCCTCATGGCATGCCGTTGCCGCCCATTTCGGCCCAGCCCCGCCCGGCCGGCCCACCTTGGCGCATCGGCTGGTATGGTGCTATCCGCTGCCGCAAGAGCCTTGCCATGCTGCTGGAAGTCGCCAACCGCATGCAGGGGCAGGTAGAAATCATTATCCGTGGCAAGCCCGCTTATGATCAGTTTGAGGATTTTGAGCGAGACACCAAGGCCTGCCCATGGCTGACTTTCGGCGGCCCCTATACCTACCCACAGGATCTAGCCCAGCTCTATCAGGGTGTGCATTTTACTTGGGCGGTGGACATGTATGAAGAAGGCCAGAATTCAACCTGGCTTCTCCCCAACCGCATTTATGAAGGCGGCTATTACGCTTCGGTACCCCTGGCGCGTGCGGATGTGCAAATTGGTCATACCATTACCCAACTAGGCATTGGGATAACTTTTAACCCGCTCTCGGCCGACGAATTATGCCGTTTTTTCACCGGATTAACTTCTTTACACTACCAGTCGCTGGAGCAAAAAGCTAAAAGTCTACCTGTATCGGGCTGGATTTATATGCAGCAAGACTGTGTCGAGCTCGTTAATTTTATAACAACCCTAACACCACCGGCCAGCGCCAGCTGACCTAACGGGATAAAAAATGAGTGATCACACCATTTCCTTGACGCCTGCCCGCATTCTGGCTGTCATCCCCTGTCTGAATGAAGAGAAGCACATAGAAGCACTGGTTACCAACCTGCTGGTCCATACAGCCGACCTTGATCTGCAGATCGTGATTGCCGATGGTGACAGTCAGGACCGTACACCAGCTATTGCCCAGCAGCTGGCAGCGACGCATCAACGTGTTACTTATCTGCACAATCCTAAGCGCCTGCAAAGCGCTGCCCTTAATCTGGCGGTGCAGACGATGGGCGATAACTATGACTACCTCATCCGTCTGGATGCTCATGCACATTATCCAGCCGATTTCTGCCACATTCTGCTGGCTGAAGAGCAGGCTACCGGGGCTGCCGCCGTTGTTGTGCCCATGCATACAGTGGGCGAACACGGCTTTCAAAAGGCCGTAGCACTGGCGCAAAACTCCAAGTTGGGCAATGGTGGCTCTTCTCACCGCAACACCGGCGGCGAAGGCAAATGGGTAGATCATGGCCATCATGCACTCATGCGGATCCGTGCGTTCAAGCAGGTGGGCGGCTATGACGACACCTTCTCACACAATGAAGACGCCGAGCTTGACCATCGTCTGCAGCTAGCAGGCCATCGCCTCTGGCTCACTGGCAAGACCGCGCTGGACTATTTCCCCCGCGCCGCCGCCAGGCCCCTCTTCCTGCAGTATCTGCGTTTTGGCCGTGGCCGCGCCCGCACTATTCTCAAACACCGGATTATTCCCAAAATCCGCCAGATGGTGCCCGCTGCAGTGCTGCCAGCAGCATTCCTGTTCCTGCTCTCGCCGTGGCTACCCATCTGTGCGCTACCCCTGCTCGGCTGGGCCGCTATCTGTTTAAGCTATGGCGTCTATCTGGGCCACAAGGCGGGTGATTACCGCCAGATGCTGGCTGGCCCCGCAGCCATGATCATGCATATGGGTTGGTCGATTGGCTTCTGGCAGGGCCTACTGCAATCGCTGACCAGCGGCGAATTCTTCCACCCCAAAACGGCTGAGGCCTGATCATGCGTGTCATCATGTTCCCGGCGGTAGGGGTACAGAACGAAAACCGCTACATTGATATTCTGGTGAGCGCGCTGCGCGCCGAAGGCGTGGTGGTAGAGAACTGGACAAAGCATCTCTCCTTCCAGCAGGGCGATGTCTTTCATGTGCATTGGCCGGAAATTGTCGCCGAAATTCGCGACCGCAAAAACAATCTGCTACGTGGGCTCTGGATCGAGCAGCAATTTTTTAGCACCATTCGCCGCGTTAAAAAGAATGGCGGCCGGGTTGTCTGGACAGTGCATGATCTGGCCCCGCATGATGCCAAGTTGCGCGACTCTCCATTCCTGAAAAAATTCATGCAGCGCTTCATGGCGCAGGTGGATGTTGCCTGTTCGCTTACCGCTGCCGGTATTGACCAGATCAAGCAGACCCTGCCCTCATTAAATCATGCACGCTTTTGCGTTACACATCACCCCCATTACCGCACCGTACTAGGCGAACATACGCCAGCCTCCACAGCCCGTGAAAAGCTGGGTATTCAACAAGCACAGCGAGTTTATTCCTTCATCGGTTCCCTGCGCCCCAACAAGCGCCCGGATTTGGTGACATCTGCCTTTCGCGCACTGCCGCAGGCGGATAATTTCCTCATCGTAGCAGGTGGCGCTAATAGTGAGATGACGGCCAAGATCACGCAAGCTGCCCAAGGACAGCCCAACATCCGCCTCGACCTGCGCCGGATCCCGGAAGATGAGATTGGCGATCTGTATGCTGCAACCGACATTATGGTGTTTCCCGGTACCGATTATTTTAACTCTGGCACCATTTACACAGCTCTATCTCTGAACGTGCCGGTGCTAGCCGCATGGAGTCCGAGCAACGCCGAACTGCAGCAGGCTGTAGGTAACCAGTGGCTCTATCTCTATCAGGGTGATTTTACTGCTGACGTCCTAGCCGAGGCCGGGCGTACCCTTATTCGCCGCACGGCAGACAGCCGCTGTAACCTCGACCTGTTTGAGCCAAAAGCCTGTGCGCTTGAGCACATCGAGGCCTATAGCACGCCAACGACCTCTTGCTGTGAGCACAATCATGCAGCCTGATATTTCGGTTATCATTACCACCTACAACACAGCTGGTTATATTCAACGGGCAGTGGACAGCGCCTTATCCCAAAGCGGCGTGGTGGTTGAGGTCATTCTGGTGGACGATGTATCCAGCGATAATAGCTGGAGCGTAATTGAAAGCCTTACAGATCCGCGTATCCGCAAACTGAAGATGGACAAAAACGGTGGCCCCAGCGGGGCGCGCAACGCTGCACTGGCGCTGGCACAGGCACCCTGGGTTGCAGTTCTAGACAGTGACGACAGCTTTGCCGCTGGCCGGCTAGAGCGTCTGCTGCGCCAACTGAGCGAGAGCAAAGCAGATATCATCATCGATAACCTCATGGTTTGCCATGAGGAAGATGGCGCCAGCTTCCCAATGTTTGACCCTGCCCGCCTACAAGCCATGCCATCGTTATCGTTGGCCGATTTTATTGCTGGCAATCAGGTGTTTCTAGGTGGGTATACGCTAGGTTATGCCAAGCCGATTTTCTCTCGCGCTTTTCTGCAGCAGCACCAATTAAGCTATGACCCGGATATTCGTATCGGCGAAGACTATTTCCTGCTCGCCAGTGCACTGGCATTAGGCGCCCGCTGTGTTGTGAATGCTGAGGCAAGCTATAATTACACCGTCCGTAAAGGCTCCATCTCTCACCGCCTGCGCTCGACCGATGTAGAACGGATCAGCGCGTGCGATCAAAAGCTGCTGGCTCGCTTCAAGCTGGATGCAGCTGCCCAAACAGCACAGACCCAGCGCACACATAATCTTCATGAGGCTTTTGCCTTTAGCGAACTGGTGCAAGCAATCAAGGACCGTAACATCAAAGGCTGCGTGCAGGCGGTGGCCTTGTGCCCCTCCTGCCTGATACAGCTGTGGCGGCCAATCTCGGTTCGGCTGCAGCGACTCAGAAAAAAGGTCGCCTGACGTGACACGGCAGCTGCATATTCTGGCCCCCACCCGCTATCCTTGGCGATTTAACGGCCCCCGGCATTCGCAGCATGATGTTGAAATCCGTAAATTTCTGCCAATGAACCGCTTTTCCTACAAGCTGGAAGGCATCACTGTTTTCAATCCATTTCCGCCGAAACGGTTTGACCTCATCCATACTTTCAACCGCATTCCACTTTCCACCCTGCCCTTTGTCATGGGGTTTGAGTCACATATGCCGCGAGCTTATGGACTGGAACATACAGGTTTTTACCGCCTGATGGCGCATCGCCTAGCTCACCCCAAATGCCGCAAGATTGTGGCCATCTCGCATTACGCCCGCAAATTGTTTGAACAGCAGCATGACGTCCAGCCGTGGGCCAGTGAGCTGCTCGCCAAGCTTGAGGTGCGCTACCCCAATATCGACATCCCGCAACAACCCGACTGCCTACCAGATCAAGCCGAAATCGCCCACGGCCCGATCCGGCTGGTCTATACCGGCCACCATTTTGGACGCAAAGGCGGAGCTATTGTCGTACGCATGGCTGAACTCGCGCATCAGCTAGGCCTACCGATTGAGATTGATTTTATCTCCCGCTGCGTGGTGGGGATTGAATCGTGGGTTGACCCGCTACGTACAGACTTCTTTGCTGATGACCTTAAAAAACTGCAGAGCCTGCCCAATATCCGCCACCACAACAGTCTGGACAATCCGACTCTCATGGCGCTGCTTGCGCAAGCACATTTTGCGCTACTCCCCACCTTTGCAGATACATTTGGCTTTAGTGTCATTGAGGCGATGGCTCACCATACCCCCGTCATAACAACCGCGCAAGGCGCACTGCCAGAATTCATCCGCGATGAAGAGAACGGCATACTTCTACCCATAGAATGCAATAGTTATGGCGATTGGGTCCACATGAAGCGCGGCGACCGCGACACACCTGCCTACGAGCAGTTATTCCGCAGTGAAATCGAACGGCTTGCTCTTGAAATGCTGAAACGGATACAGCAATCGCTCCAAAATACGGCCAGCTACCTGCATATGCGTGCGGCTGCCCGCCAGACCGCAGAAGAATTGTTTGATGCTCACGCCGCCAGTCGCTACTGGGACGGGATCTACGAAAAGGCCTTGCCATGACCCAGCCGCCCCTTACCACGCAACCAGCCAACTCCCAATCTGTTAACGGCGAACCCTTGTTGCCGGAGCTACCCGCTACCGCCATGGTAGCCCTTACAACCATTATCGTTGCACATTCAAATCTGGTCGGTTTTATCGCGATCATCGCTTTTTACCTGCTGTGGCTACCGCAAATTTTTCTGCGCGCACGTCTAATCCTGAACAAACCGGGCATCAGTCTTTTTATTCTCCTTCCGTCACTGCTTTGCACCTATTCTTTTTTCTGGTCACAGGTCCCACAGCGCAGTTTATATTTTGGCTTGCAGTTCGTCTCCATGGTCGTTTGTTCAATCATAATTGCGCGCTGCTGCTCCATCAACTCCCTGGTCAGAGGCCTTGTTATTGGCAGTGCTCTTATTCTTGTTGCCAGCATCAGCAGCGGCAATTATCACCAAGATTACTTCTCTGGCGAATTGTCACTTTTTGGCTATTTCGGCTCTAAGAATCAAGTGGGTCTATATGCTGACATTTCCATTCTCAGCAGCCTATTGATTTTGCTTAATGGCACTAAACCAGAAAAGTTTTTTCTCGCTCTTCCGGCTATTGCCATCAGCTGTATAGCTTTGGTCCTATGCCGGTCAGCCGGGTCACTCGCAGCGCTATTATTAACCATAGCGGCCTTCATCGCCCTATTTGCCTTTACCAAGCTGAAAAGCCCGCTACGTCAGATTACATTTGCCTTTATGCTACTGAGCATAATTATTGCCACAATATTCATCCATGTTCATAGCGTAGACCTAAGTGGGGCCGCACTTAACAGTATGGGTAAAGATTCCACTCTAACTGGCCGTACATATTTATGGGGTGAAGGTATTAAAGCTGCCCTGCAACGTCCTATACTTGGTTATGGTTACTCCGCCTTCTGGGCACCGGGCATGCCCCTGGCTGAACGCTATTGGGCAGAATTCGGCATCCCGGATCGAACCGGGTTTCACTTTCACAACCTCCTTATTCAAACACAGGTAGATATTGGAATCTTTGGCCTCATCTCAATTATTGGGATCTTGATTGGAAATCTTTTTGGCGCCATCCGCCACTGCCTTCGAAATGGATTAACATATGTTGGCGGGTATACGTTTATCGTCGCCACCCTCTTTGGTATTCGTTGTTTTGTTGAAGTCGACTTTCTAGGTCAGTACAATACCGGTACGTTAATGGTATTTTCGGTCTTGCCGATTTTAAGCGTCTACGCAAGCCGCCTGAAGGATACCCCATCGGCATGAGAATTTTATTTACCACCCACCAGCCATTTACCCCTCAAATGATGGGTGGATTGCAGTCGTCGGCTGATGAACTCGCCAAAATGTTGCGGCAAGATGGCCATGACGTTGGCCTGCTTTGCGCATTAATGCCATCAGGTTATTATGGTTGGCGCGGTCGCGTCATTAATAAAGCCATTGGTAAACGTAAAGCCGCAAAAGACTATTATCTTGGTTACCCGACATGGCGGGCGTGGCATCCATCTGAAAGTCTACCTTGGGTAGCCAGCCAATTTAAGCCTGATGTCATTATTGTACTCGCTCGCCAACCTGTGCGGGTAGCACTGGCTGCCCAGCGTTGCAAAATCCCTGTGCTTATGATGCTACAAGATGTTGAATTTGGCGATCATGGCGGCAGCTTCTCGGACTTGGGATATATCCCATGCGTAGCCAATTCGGCTTTTACGGCAGAGCGCTACGCAAAGGCATTTCATGTAAATCCTGTTGTGATTCCCCCGCTTATCAACGGCTATGCTAAATACCATACTGAAACATCACGGGAGAATGTCACTTTCATCAATCCCAACCCGATCAAGGGACTTGGAATTGCGCTCACACTAGCCGAGCTCAATCCTGATATTCCATTTTCTTTTATTGAGACCTGGCCCCTTTCGGATGAAGCCCGCCATGAACTGAAGGAAAAACTTAAATCGTTACCTAATGTGGCTCTACTACCGCCAACTGAAAACATGAAATCAGTCTACAGCAAATGTAAAATTCTACTGGCACCCAGCCACTGGGAAGAAGCCTACGGCCGTGTCGCTACCGAAGCGCAGTTTAGTGGTATTCCTACTCTAGGATCCAATAAAGGTGGTCTGCCTGAAGCTATAGGCCCTGGCGGTATATCACTCCCACCGACAGCTCCGATTGAGGTATGGCATAATAAACTGCGTAAAATGTGGGAAGATTCTGAATATTATAGTACGCTATCGGCCGCCGCGCAAGGTTATGCCCTGCGGCCTGAGCTAACATGGCAGAATCAGTCAGCCCTCTGGAACCAGATGTTACAAGAAGCCATCAATCACAAACCATTAGTTCCAGCTTTAGCCTTAGAATAGCCAACATGGATATCTCAGCTATTATTTGTACCCGCAACCGGGCCACTACCTTAATGCAGTGTCTGACGAGCGTAATTGCTGCGCTCAAGGAAAGTGGCGCCAAGTGCGAGTTAATCGTGGTTGATAATGGCTCAACCGACAGCACTTCCCAACTGGTGCGCAATTATGCTGTTAGTTTATCTGATAGCGCGCAGATTAGTATCCGCCTTGTTCAGGAACCACTCGCTGGCCTGTCACGTGCACGCAATGCAGGTCTACGCGCGGCCACTGGCGAAATTATTGCTTTTACAGACGATGATTGCAGACCTCAGCTGGATTATTACAAAAGACTTCTGGCTCTAGCGCAGCCTGCTCAGCCCCCTACTCTTTTTGGCGGCATGGTAATTCTAGGTGACCCTAGCGACCAGCCTTACGGGATTGTCCTACGTGAACAGGCAGAGCGCTGGCAAAAAGACACCGATACAACCAGGGGGCGCAATCTGGCAGTTGCGCTGATCGGAGCCAATATGGCCATGCATCGCCAGCTAGCAGACCGAATTGGAGACTTTGACCCCCGCTATGGTGCTGGTGGCAAATTCAAAAGTGGAGAAGAGATAGACTATATCTACCGCACCTATCTGGCAGGCCTGCCGATCCGCTACTGCCCTGAATTAGTAGTTGAGCATTTTCATGGCCGCAAGACACTTGATTCCATCCAGAAACTCGCTAGCGGCTATGACCGTGGCGATGGTGCGCTATACGCCAAATATCTATTCTCTGCGCCACAATTGCTACGACCGCTCATCTGGGATGTAAAGAAAGCACTGAAGGAGCTACGCGGCGGAGAGCTTTGCCGTCCTGAATTGCATATCTCCCACTGGCAACGCTTATGGCAGGTTACCTTGGGCATGCTGGATTATTTTATCATTCAGCGTTAGCGCTTATGCAAATGACGGATATCCGCCATCAGGGAACGGTATTGCAGCCCTACAGATAGCAGGAGCGCGATCAAACCAAACCCAACTGCGACAGCGATCTGAAGCACTTCATTCATATCGATCGGCAATATCATGGCGTGATATAAAAAAGCCAGCAATAGGGCAAAGCCAGCTGGCAAAAGCATTGTTCCAAAATACTGCATATAACTACATCCGATAACTGGCAAAGTCAGACTTAAAGAACGCGGCACGTATAGCAGAACAATCAACACATATGCCAGAGCTACTGCAGTTAGGCCAAACCACACCGAGACCAGCAGGCCAGCTGCCCACATAATAAAATATTCTGTAGCCACTCGCAGCTGTAACGCCGTGCGCCCTAGCACCATCATCAAAGTGGCATTCAGTGCTGTTACAGCTTGAACTGCGGTAGCTGCAGCCGCGAGTGCAAAAATCTGACCCGATTCAGCCCACTTCGGCGAAAGCAATAAATGAAATATGGGTTGCTGTGCGGCGGCTACCATCGCCATTGCCGGAAAAATGATAATAGCCAGCAGGCGCGTAAGAACCAAGAAATTAGCCTTAACATGCTCTTTATCATCACGTACAGGCGACAGCTGCGCATAAAGAACATACATAAGCGGTCCCGTTACCAGCATAAATGGCAGCCTAAGAAACTGGAAAGCCATACTGTAAATACCAACCGGCGCAGCCCCCAGCACTTTACCCAAAACCATATTATCCATGGAGCGGGTAAAGAAACCGACGAGATTAACACTAAGAACATCGCGCCCGAAGCGTAGGTGTTCATGCACCAATTTAAGATCAAACAAGAATTGCGGCTTGAAAGGCGAGAGCCAGAGAGTAAGAGCAATACGTACGGCGTATAAAGCTAATTGCTGCCCAACCAGTGCCCATACGCCGGCGCCATGCATCGCAGTATAGACCGCTGTGCTGATACTGGCAGCAATTGATGCCAGATCTATTATAGAAATAACGCCAAATTTCTTTTGCTGTTGCAATGCTGCGTTTGGAATAAGTGCGATGGTCTGCCCGACAATAATCAGCGAGAGCGACCATACAATTGGCGTCAACTTCGGCTCAGCGTAGAAATAGGCAATAATCGGCCCCAGCAATCCCATGAGAAGAGAGAGCACGCCCCCCATCAGAATAGCCAACCAGAAGCAGGTAGACCACTCAGCCCGGTTATCGCGCGAAGTACGCACCAGCGACATACCCAAGCCGGAATCAGCGATGAGCATAACAAACAGAATAAACGGCATGGCAATCGCAACCAAGCCGTAATCAGCGGGTGAAAGCAGTCGCGCCAGAATAGGAACCGTCACAAATTGCGCCAGCAATTTGAGAATATTGACGGCCGACATCGCTGCCGCACCCAACGCAATCTTCTTAAGTGACAAAGCTACTCCCCATCTCGATTGGCAGATACGTCACCTTACCCCATTTCGGTCATTAACGAATAGCAGGCCCGCCGCTGTTTACCATCACTCATCTTGAACGACAGCTATATACGCTAAAAGCTCAAGTGATTACACAGAAAATAGGGAAGCATAGCAGCCAGATACTACTGAAATATACACACATTATAAATGTGCGATTCTGGCTACTTCCTATACTTCTCTACTAATTGAGCCAACCTAAGTTTCATTTCGTCTGTAATCTTTGTAATTACAGTATCATCGCTCATCTGGGTTGGAGCCTTCGCTAATTGCATTAACCGATAAGCTGCCAAACGAATCAGCACGGCTTCAATTAACTTATTTAATGGGAACCAGCTGACTAACGGCCGAATAAATGACAGACGCGCCTCAAGCAAACTAGATGGCCAAAGCGAGTTCTGATTAAGCTTGAGATTCAAAGCGTCCGCCCAATCGTACCACTTATCACGATGCACATGATTAAGCGGCACTAAAGGAACCCATGGCACACGCAGCGCATCAGCTACGATAGCGCCATGCATAGCTTCAGCGATAATAACCTTAGACTGCTGAATCTGGGCCAATACATTCTCAACTTCATCGCGAGGGTCAATAAGATGTATGCCAGCCTTTTCGCATACCTTTTTCCAATTACCCCGCTCCATACTTTGCCAATGCGGCATGAAAGATATCAGATGAGGATTGGGTAGTGGGAATTTAACAACTTCCCGCAAAAGTATAGCGCCATCACCTAACGCCTTATCCGCTGGCAACCCCAACATAGACGCCGTACGCGGGCCACGTACAAAAAATACATCCCAGTCGGAAGAAGTGACTTCGGGCTTTTTATGGTATTGCGGTACATATCCAGGACTAAAAACGATTTTTTTCTGATCGGCTCGAAAATCTCGTTCCCCCAGGATAGAGCCAATACCAATGAAGACGGCTGAATCGTCCTCATCAAAAAAATTCGGAAGCAAGCGCGGCCACATCCACCAATTCAGGTCATCTCCAAAATTGGGATGTTCGCCTTTAAAATAAACTATCTTCATTTAGTCACCTGTGCAAAGACCGTTAATGGCCCCTTGGTACAATTTTCCAGCAATTTTTCTCAGGGGGAAATATACCCAACGCGAACATAGCGACCGCTAAGCAAAAAGTCATTAGTAAAGCGCGCAATATCTTAAAATCGCTCAGATTATATCTCTTATATCTTGAAGTCTTATAATCAGATCAGTATTTTAGACAACCGGCTACTTTTTAGCCGTTTTATATTAGGCATACCATGCAAGCCCACAGCGTAGCCGTTATTATCGCCGCCTATAACGCTGAAACCACAATTCTGCGTGCGATTAACTCTGCGCTTGCAGAACCCGCCGTGAGCGAAGTTATTGTCGTTGATGACGCTTCAACTGATCATACTCTTGATATTGCCCGTACCGCTGATGATGACAGCGGTCGCCTCAAAACAATTGCCTTGTCTGTTAATGGGGGGCCAGCTGCAGCGCGCAACAAAGCACTTTCCATATGCACGTCTTCTTGGATAAGCATTTTAGATAGCGATGATTATTTTCTTCCCGGCCGCATAGCTGGAATCCTCGCCTATGCTGACAACGCCGAAATGATAGCAGATGACATGTGGCAAGTGGCAGAGGCAAACCTGGATGGACCCCGTAAATTATTATTAAACGGGAAACTAAAGCTTCCCTGCATGATCAGTACAACTGATTTCATATTATCAAACATAAGCAAACGACACAATGAGCGCTCTGAACTCGGCTTTATCAAGCCATTAATCAGCAAGGCTTTTCTTGACCATCACAATATCCGCTACAATGAGAAGATGCGACTAGGTGAAGACTACGAGCTGTATACACGAGCGATGGCGCTGGGGGCTCGCCTATATTTAGTTCCCGCGCAAGGTTACATCTCTGTTATACGCAAAAACTCACTTAGCGCCTGTCACTCGGAACACGACCTATTACAGCTACGCAACAGTGACACGGCGCTGATGGCGTTACCTTCTATTACACATCAAGAGATTATAGCACTACGCAGCCATTATCTGAGCATAGACTGCAAGCTTCAATGGCGACTGCTAATTAACGCCGTCAAAAAACATGATCTTTATAAGTGTCTGCAATGCTACATGCAACCTTGGCCAGTCCCACTCTACTTGACACAACAACTTATTGAGCAATTTAAACTACGTATTATCAAAAGACAGCGCCCGTAACATCTGAATCACCCCAACGAAAACCCCGGCTATTAGGCCGGGGTTTTTATCATAAGAAAGCTGGTTTTAGTTGTTAGCTAAATTTCCGCATGCACTGGCATCCTGCAGGGCCGAGAGTGGATCCGCATTAAAGTTGTAGTTAGCAACCTGGCCTGCCCCCACAACATTTGCAGCATCACTCCAGCATGACGTGTTCTGACCGCCACCTGCCGCTGGAGCAATTGCTGCCAGCTCTTCAGGTGTCTGGCCAGCAGGCGGCGTGCCCACATTGCCACCACCAGCAGCCGGAGCCAGATTGTTCAGATCAGCCGGATTGGTAGGCGCGCCACCAGCGGGCGGGGTACCACCAACGCCACCCGGAACACGCGGAAGGCCGGTAATGGTAAAGCCAGCATTACCCGTGCCCGGAACGAACGAAGTGATGTCCTGACGGAAAACACGACTTTGCTGGAAGGATGCGAGCTGACCGAAGAAGAACAAACCAACGGCCGGATCGTCATTATAATGGAAGAACATGTTTTCCAGTGCCGTATATTGGGCTGCAGTCAGGATGCCGCCAACCGACGAGGGGACAAACCCATCATAGGAAGCATTCAAGCCATCTTCCAGTGTTGGGGTACCCGGAGCGAACAAGGCGCCATTGAGCAGCTCGACATAGAAATCCGACTGACCAGCAAACTCGGTGGTGCCAATGGTGTCCCCCTGCAGGTCAACCTGCGAGAAGCCGCCTTTAACCACAACCGGCGCAAAACGGTAACCGATACGGCCACCATTGAGCTTGTTCGTAGCACCGGTCAGATCAATCATACCACTTTCGAAGGTCATGCCCACATCTGCGTCAGAGATCGTATTACCAGCAACGACGGCAGCAATATAATCAGGGCCATGTAGATAGATGCCGGACTGTGCCACCTTGCTAATCTGATTATTTGTCAGGATAAAGTCAGCAACACGTGTACTTTCAATTCCATTTGTACCCGCATCAGCAATAACGTTGCTGTCTACAACAACACTGCCAGCAGTCCCCACCATATAGATAGCCGAGAGATTAGTTTTACTAATTGCATTGCGGTTAATGTTGATATTACGACCACCAGAGACATCAATTCCATAATGGCTACCTGTAGTATCAATCAGGTTATCGGCTACATTCAAAGTACCGATGCCTTCAGCATAAATACCCGTACGCGCTAAGTCAGTGGCAACATTACCCACTACATTAATATACTGTCCACCATAAAGGCGAATAGCATCCCACGCCGTGCTGTAAATGTTGTTTGCTTCACCAACAGCCGTCCCGCCTATATCGATACGATTGCCAAGGCGAACCTGAATACCACTACCAGAATCCCACGCAGTGGAAATTGTACCCGTAATAGTGTTACCCTTGATTTCGGTATGCACCCCGCCGTTATTCAGGGAGTTTTGCACTAGAATACCATCGCCACGGACATTACCACCGTTTGCGCCAATAACGTTGCCTACAATCCGCATATTCGACGTCTTATTTGTAACGATAGCGCTTCGGCCAGTACGATCAATGATATTGCCACTTACATAAGTTGTGCCCGCCAGCCCATCGATATTAATGCCAGCCAGATACGTGTTCACGATCACATTATCGGCAACGGTTGAGTCACGCGATGTATAAACATCCACACCATGATAACCCATGGTGCCGTCAATATGATTCCCTGAAATATTCAGGGCTGTAATACCCTCAGCATACACCCCCGTGCGCGCAACATTAGCAATATCATTCCCCACAACATTAACGTCCGTACCACCATAAAGGCGAACGCCATCCCATGCTGTATCAACGATATGGTTGGCATTACTGCCTACACCACCAATATCAATGTGCGACCCCACACGAACATGAATGCCACTACCATAGTTATAGGCATTAGACTTAGTCTGAGTAATATAGTTTCCCGAGATCTGCGTGCGCTCGCCAACACCATTAAGTGTATTAACCAGCAGAATGCCCTCACCACGAACATTCTTTACACCAGCAGACGTCAAACCAAAGTCAGAATAACCAATGGAGTTGCCATCAATAGTGCTGTTTTTCGCCGTGTTTACATAAATTGCAGCTGCGCTGGTAGACTTTCCAGACCCCAGGTCACTCAAAACGTTGTTAGAAACTGAGGTATTATCACTACCTGCCAACACATCAATGCCATTAGCAGACAACCCAGTGAACAAATTGGAATCGATAAAGGCACTACGAGCCGAGGACAAGACCAACGCATCAGCGCTCGAGCCTGTAACAATATTATTTACAAACGTAAAGTTCGATGCGTTTGTAACATTCACTGTATTAGCACCACCAACCAACTTGAAGCCGTTAATAGTGACGTGATTAGCTGTAACAGAAACACCGGTCGATGCGCCAGAGATCACCGTTTCAGCCACACGGGCCACATACCCTGCAGTACTGGCATTTGCGCCATTAAGCACCATATTGGCTTTGTTCAGCACAACATCTTCGCTATAGGTGCCAGCACCTACATCAATCGTGTTAAGGCCAGTACCCGTGTTGCTAACGGCATCTACCGCATTCTGGATAGTGTTGCTGGACAGGAACGCGTCAGCATCCTTGTTCTGGTTGAGTGAGATGGTCCCGGTGCCGCTGGTACGGATTGAACCGGCAACAGCCTGGAAGCCGTCCGTATTATTGATGTCAATATCACCGCCATTAGCATTGACCACGCCACTATTCAGGCGGAAGCGGCGCGCATTCATGGTCACATCGCCGCCATTGGTCACAATACCGCTACCATTCATCAGGCCAATATTGCGGCCAGCATTAAGCACGACACTGCCACCGCCGGTTGCATTCAGGCCAGAAGCCGCCGAATTGAACAGAATGTCGTTAATCGCATTCAGGGTCAGGCGGTTATTGGTATTCCAGTCAATCTTGCGTTCAACATAAATATTGCCAGCCTGCGGGCCGATGGCCGGTGTTGTAACGGTTGCGTTACCGAACAGGTTCAACTGCATCTCAAGCAGAGCTTCAAGAATGGGGCCGATGTTGATATTGATCGGGTCGATCAGCCATTCGCCATTCGTGGTCACGCTGGCGGTCTCAGCAAAGGAGACATCGGCAGCCGATGTATCAATAAAACCAGTCTGATCAGCACCATGGGCCTGCAGCGTGCCAGCTACATGCAGGCTATCACCTGCCTTCACCTCAATGGTACCGGCATTGCGGCCCTGATTGCTGCTCGCTTCAATGCGTGCACCAGATTCAACACGAGCGCGGCTACGCGCGTTAACATTGACGCTGCCACCCTTGCTGCCATTGGCCGTTGCAGTGCCGCGTACATTAACCGTATCGGCCGAAAGCACGATACGACCACCCGTCTCGCTCACGCTCGACGCATTGATGACGCCGTCCATATTAACGACACTGTCGACCACATCCTTGGCGGCCTGTGCGGTCAGCTGCACGCTGCCACCTTGCGCATTGATGGTGCCGGTATGCTCAACCACGGCCTTGGTAGCTTCGCTGCTCAACTGCAGCTCAACCAGATTGTCACCATAGAGATCAACCGTTGCGGCTTCGCCGGCAGCCAGCGCCACCCGGCCCAGCTTGGCATTGATCACACCGCTATTGCGCACAGTCGGCGCGACCAGCGCAGCCAGACCACCATCAGCAGCTGTAATCGTGCCCTGATTCTCAACCGTGGCATCAGCCATATCGGTAATATCAATCTTGTTGCTGCCGGACATAACCTGCGCGGCACTGACCGTACCGGTGGAGGCAACAATACCGCCAACGTCCACACGTGCCGTACGGCCAAAAATCACACCATTGCGATCCAGCACCATGACCTGGCCATTGGCCTTGAGCGTGCCCAGAATCTGCGTGGGGTTGTCATTCTTGCCAGTCACACGGTTAACCGCCAGCGACGAGCTGCCCGGCTGAATAAAGGTCGTGGTTGCCGAACGACCGATATTGAACTTATCCCAATCCACCACGAGGCGATCGCTGTTCTGCTGAACGTCCAGCTGCCCCGGCGCTGCATAATTGATGGTTGCATCGCCACCGACAACCGAACCACCTGTTGGCAGCTCCAGATCATCTACCGCATAAGCCGGAGCCGACAGGCCAACCATACTAACCGCCAGCGAGAGCATCAGGGTCGAGCGGCGTAGCGAGGTGGAGAGCAGCAGATTGGACATCAGAGACGATTGAATGCGGGTGGTCATTTGGCAATTCCTTCGGCAACATGTGAAAGGCAATCGTTAATTGCGCGGTAGCGTTAACACCAGCCGCGCCAATGTGGTACGCTTATAAAACTTTTGACCTAGCGAAATCCAGAAGATGTGACATTTTCCTGACTCTTTTTTCGAACGTGGTTAATTTCAAGAATCCCATATGGTTAATTGTGTTTATTACCAACACACATTTGTGTATGCGAGAGATAGACCTATATGCTCAACCGCAACAGACACCAATAAGCATCAGAATCGACACGATTCCGGCTTTATCAAACACTTGAAATCTATTACCTAATCCGCTGATCTTGTTCTGATACCGGGCTTTGCCCATCACTTGTCTGAGGTAATTCATGCGCATGACCGCTTCCCGCCTAGTTCTAACCGCCCTGTGCCTGACCGGCTCGGCTCTGCCCGCCGCTGCACAGGCCATTACCGGCCCGGCCGATGCCGCCCGCGTTCAAGAGCGCCTGAACCAGCCCTCCATCCGCGAAGAAGGCGCCAATCTGGTTGAGGTTGAAGGCCCGAGCATTGCCAATGCGCCGGCTGGCGCTGACAAGATCTCGCTGACCTTGAGCGATATCGCGCTCGATGGCCTCACCACCTACCAGACCAGCGAAGTGAGCCCGCTCTATGCCGACAAGATCGGCCAGAAGATTACGGTCGCCGACGTTTATCAGATCGCGGCTGACCTCACCCGCAAGTACCGCAATGACGGCTTCATTCTCACGCAGGTTGTTGTACCGCCGCAGACCATTGAAGGCGGCCATGTTCGCCTGCAGGTGGTGGAAGGCTTCATCAGCGATATCGTCGTTGACGGCGTCGATAGCGAGAGCGAGCGCAAACTGATCACCGCTTACGCCAGCCAGATGAAGGGCGAACCGCTCAACACCCGCAAGCTGGAACAGGCGACGCTGCTGATCAACGATCTGCCCGGTGTTTCGGCCCGCAGCATCATCTCCCCGGCGGCGAACACCCCCGGCGGCGCCATCATGCGCGTGCTGGTTGAACGCAAGAGCTACGATGGTCAGGTCAGCCTTGATAATTACGGCAGCCGCTATCTCGGCCCGCTGCAGGCCCAGCTCTCGGCTGGCGCCAACTCGCTGCTCGGCCTGAACGAGCGCATCTCGGCTGATGCCATTTTTGCCCCCTCGCCTGATTTCGGCAAGGAACTGGTTTTTGGTGATGTTGCCTACCTGCAGCCGTTTGGCCGTTTCGGCACCTCGGTCGAGGTTAAGGCCGGCGTTGCCAGCTCGGACCCCGGCTATACGCTGGCCCAGTTCGATGTTGAAGGCCGCTCGGTCACCTACAGCATCAAGCTCAACCAGCCGGTAATCCGCAGCCGCGCTACCAACTGGAGCGTGTACTCCCTACTCGACAGCCGTGACAACACCACCTGGAGCAATGTGGACAACACCCGCCACGACCATATCCGCGCGCTGCGTCTGGGCACCGAGTTCAGCACGCTCGACCGCTTCCTGGGCGGTGGCTACAACCGCCTGAATGTTGAATTTGCCCACGGTTTTGACATGCTGGGCGCCAGCAGCAAGGGCGATGCCAACCTCTCCCGCGCCGACGGTAACCCGCAATTCAGCAAGATCGAAGCCGAGGCACAGCGCCTGCAGCGTCTGGGCCGCAATGTTAACCTGTTGGCTGGCATCAAGGGCCAGCTTGCTGGCGGCGCCATGCTCTCCTCGGAAGAATTCGGTATCGGCGGCCCCGCTTATGGCCGTGGCTACGACCCGTCCGAAATCGTGGGTGACGACGGCGTAGCCGCCAAGCTTGAAGTGCAGTGGACCAACCCGGTTGAGGTCAGCTGGCTGAAGAGCTGGCAGGTCTACAGCTTCCTGGATGGTGGTTATGTCTGGAACGATGACGCCAGCACCGAAGCCGAACGCGAAATGGCCGTTCTGTCCACTGGCCTTGGCCTGCGCACCACCCTCAAGAGCAATACCGAGGCTAGCATTTATGTAGCCCTGCCCCTTAACCGTGATGTGCAGACCCTGGGCGATGACGATCCCCGCGTCTTCTTCAATCTCGGTCAGAAGTTCTAAGCCATACGTATAGCCGCAAGGCAGAAAAGGCCGGGCATCCCCCGGCCTTTTTCTTTTTGGCATTTTTGACGACCTGGACGTTTGCGCCAACCCGCCCACATGAATACAACACGCCAAGCAGAAATAAAAACGGGGCCGGTTTTCACCAGCCTTGATTTACTCAACAAAAAACTAAAGGAGAATAGAGAGATATTTTTTCTCCTCTGCAATTACCTCAGAGATATCTCCACTAAACCGGATAAAATCAGTTGGGACTTGCCCCCTCGCAATAAGCCATTCTTCATGCAAAGTGTCATATGGTAACGGAATGAAATGCTCAGCGCCCACCCCCAACTCACGGGCTAAATCCAGTGCGGCTTTTTCATCTCCTTCAATTTCCATATAACGGCCTATATCTGGAAACAAATCCACATCGACCTTAACAGGCAAGGTCGCCAAACGAATAGAATGCCTAATTCGCTGATATGATGATACTACAATAAACCCAGCACGGACTAGATCCGAAACCAAATGATCTGCTTCCGTCTCGGATAATGCCAATTCAGCTTCAAACTCACGTACCCCAAAAGAGTCTTGCACAGGTCTAGGCTTCTTAACGGTAAGCAGTGCAGAAGGTGTAGTATTATTTAATGGTATAAAGTGACGAACGCGCAAACGTGCATCCACCCGGTGCAATTGCATATCAGGAAAATCATAAACAATATTATTCTCTAACGTGCTGCTATCACATTTTCCTCCGAGGGCAGCAAGGCGTGAAAAAATTAAATCATCCGCAGCTGATTTAATCTCAAATTCCTCAAACAGCCCACACGCAGATGCTATATCTGATGGTGTAACACGCTGCTCAAAGCGTACTAGCCGCTCAAGAATATCTAAAACGTCAATTGGAATACCGGAGAATAGCCATTGAGTGCGCAAGTCAGACATAGAATCAAGATAGCAAAACGGGGCCGGTTTTCACCAGCCCCGTTGATCACTTTTTATAAGCCGTCAGCTTACTGCGCTGCAGCCGCCAGCTTGGGCTTGGGCAGATCGGCCTTGATGTGCAGGTCACGCTGCTGCTCGGGCGACATTTCGGTCGGGGCGCCCATCATCGGGTCCTCGAACGCGCCGTTCATCACGAAGGCATAAACCTCGCGCAGATTGGGCTCGTTGGCGATGATCATGACCAGACGGTCGATCCCGAAGGCACAGCCACCGTGCGGCGGCGCGCCAAAACGGAACGCATTGAGCATGCCGCTGAACTTCTTCTCCAGCACCTCGCGGCCATAACCGGCCAAGGCAAACGCCTTCTCCATGATATCGGCACGATGGTTACGGATAGCGCCAGAGCAGATTTCAAAGCCGTTGCACACGCAGTCATACTGGTTAGCGCCGATCGACAGCGGATCCTGCGTCTGCAGCGCTTCCATACCGCCATTGGGCATGGAGAACGGGTTGTGGGCAAACTCGATCTTGCCGGTCTTTTCGTCCAGCTCGTACATGGGGAAGTCCACGATCCAGCAGAACTCGAACACGCCCTGCTTAATCAGCTCCAGCTCCTCACCCAGACGGGTGCGGGCCTTGCCGGCCAGCTTGGCGGCGGCGCCTTCCTTGTCGCACACAAAGAAAACGGCATCGCCATCCTGCAGGCCAGCCTGCGCCTTGAGCTCAGCCAGCGCAGCGGCAGGCAGGAACTTGGCAATGGGGCCCTTCCCCTCGCCGCCTTCGATGATGATGTAGCCCAGACCCGGCGCGCCTTCGCTCTTGGCCCAGTCATTGAGCTTGTCAAAGAAGCTGCGCGGCTTGCTGGCAACGCTGGGCGCACGAATGGCACGCACCACCCCGCCCTTGGCGATGGTTTCCTTAAACGCGCGGAACTCGACATCCTCACGGGCAAAGATGCTGGTGACGTCCACAATGATCAGCGGGTTGCGCAGATCCGGCTTGTCCGAGCCATAGGTGAGCATGGCGTCACGATAGGCGATATGCTTCCACGGCCACGGCGTCACGGCAAACTTGCTGCCCTGATAGTCGGCAAACTCGGTGAACATGCCACCGATCACGTTTTCCATGACGTTGAAGATGTCCTTGGGCTCGACAAACGACATTTCCATATCGAGCTGGTAGAACTCGGCCAGGCGGTCAGCGCGGCCATCTTCATCACGGAAGCACGGCGCAATCTGGAAATACTTGTCAAAGCCGCCCACCATCAGCAGCTGCTTGAACTGCTGCGGTGCCTGCGGCAACGCATAGGCCTTGCCCGGATGCAAGCGGGCCGGCACCAGAAAGTCGCGCGCACCTTCCGGCGAGCTGGCGGTCAGAATGGGGGTCTGGAATTCCTGAAAGCCCTGATCCCACATGCGGCGACGCAGTGAGGCAATGACGCTGTTACGCAGACGCAGGTTCTTCTGCATCTTCTCGCGGCGCAGGTCGAGATAGCGGTACTTCAGGCGCAGGTCCTCACCCACGCCGTCATCTTCCGCCACCTGGAACGGAATAACATCGGCCGGGGAATGCAGATAGGCCTGTGTGACCTTCACTTCAATCTCTCCGGTGGGCAGCTTGGTGTTCTTGGTATCGCCCGGGCGCTCGGTCACCACGCCGTCAAACATGACGACGGATTCAACACGCCAGTTGGCAACCTCGGCCAGCGCCGCATTGGACGGGTCAACCACGCACTGGGTAATGCCATAGGTGTCGCGCAGATCGATAAACATGACGCCGCCATGGTCACGCTTGCGCGAAATCCAGCCCGACAGCTTGACCGTCTGGCCCACATCAGTCCCCCGCAGGGCGCCACAGGTATGCGTGCGATATTTGCTCATCATCCGTCCTTGAATAAAGGCCCGGGCCAATAAAACCCGGCGCGTTAAATACCCGCGCAGACTAGACATTTCCCGCCCAGCTTGCAAGGTGTTTACAGGCGGACAGGCCGCAAAAACTAGGCATTTATGCTACAAAACACAGCAGCGTCAGGCCACTTCAACCGCCCGCACCGGCGCAACCGAGACACGGCTGGCGCGGCCAACCGAATAGTAGTTAAACCCGGCCACAACCATCTGCTGCGGATTATAGAGATTGCGCAGGTCAACCAGCACCGGCGCGCTCATCACGTCCTTCAGACGCTTGAGGTCCAGCGCGCGGAACTCGTTCCACTCGGTGATGATGACGGCAGCATCAGCCCCGGCGCAGACGTCGTAGGAGTCAGTCCCCCAGACAACGCCCGGCATCACCTTCTGCGCTTCGCGCATGGCGATCGGGTCATAGGCATGCACCTGCGCACCGCCAGCCTGCAGCGCCGCGACGATATCAATCGCCGGACTTTCGCGCATGTCATCGGTATCGGCCTTGAAGGCAACACCGAGAACGGCAATCTTCTTGTCCTTGAGCGAGCCGCCCACGGCCTCTTCCACCCGCTGCGCCATACTGCGCTTGCGGTTATTATTCACAGCGATGGTGGTATCGATCAGCTGCACCGGCGCATCAAAATCATGCGCGGTTTTGGACAGCGCCAGCGTATCCTTGGGGAAGCACGAGCCACCATAACCCGGGCCCGCCTGCAGGAACTTCTTGCCGATACGGGTATCAAGGCCGATGCCCTTGGCCACATCCTGCACGTCGGCGCCGATCTTTTCGCACAGGTCAGCAATTTCATTGATGAAGGTGATCTTCATGGCCAGGAAGCCGTTGGCCGCATACTTGATCAGCTCGGCGGTTTCGCGGCTGGTGAACAGGATCGGCGTTTCAACATCCGACAGCGGCGCATAAAGGCGGCGCATCACCTCTTCAGCCTGCTTGGAGGCCACACCAATCACGATACGGTCAGGGTGCATGAAGTCTTCAATGGCGGAGCCTTCACGCAGAAATTCCGGATTGGAGCAGACGTCAAACTTGGCGTCCGGACGGCGCTTGCGGATAATGCTTTCAACCGCTGTGCCGGTCCCCACCGGAACGGTCGACTTATCAACAATCACCGTATAATCAGTCAGCGCGTCAGCAATTTCTTCAGCAGCGGCATACACGTAGGTCAGGTCGGCATGACCATCGCCACGGCGGGTGGGCGTGCCCACGGCAATAAACACGGCCTGCGCATTGGCAACTGATGTCTTCAGGTCGGTTGAAAAGCTTAGGCGACCAGCGGCAACGTTGCGCGCAACCAGCTCGTCCAGACCCGGCTCATAAATGGGGATTTCTCCCTTGAGCAGGCGGTCGATCTTGTCCTTATTATTGTCAACAGCGACCACACTCACGCCAAATTCGGCAAAGCAAGCCGCCGACACCAGACCAACATAGCCAGACCCGATCACAGCAATCTGCATAGCAGGCGCTCCTCAAACCGTTACCCCATTCCTCATAGCAGCTAGAAACTCGATTTAGAACATGAAGTTACGTGAAAAATCACAAAAAACTGCGTCAAATCTGCCAAACCCCTCAAATGCCCCAGATTATCAATGGATTAATAATAATTAAAGGCGCAAACTGAGCATAACATAATATGGGCGGAATAAAGTTTGGGAAGGGTATCATGGCCATCAACGTAGCAAAACGCAGCCGACGGGGTTTTAACCTGATTGAAGCCGCTATTGTGCTGGGCGTGGTCGGCTTGGTCATTGGCGGCATCTGGATTGCGGCCTCTTCCGTCCGCCAGCGCATGGCGATCAACGATATTGAAGTGGGTATTACCCGTGGGCTGGATTATTACCGGCAGAACCCGCTCATCCGTCCGGCTGCCTCTGGCATTCCTGAATATGCTGGTATCAGCAGCATGGTTGCGCAAAACACCCCCACCATCGGCATCATGAGCTATAGCAGCGGGCTTGATGCGTTTATTGGTGGCGGTGTCGGCCTCAACATGGCGGCCATGACCGCTGCCACCTCTGACGCGATTTGCCCAAGCTGCAACATGTTTGTTGTCGGGCTTGGCTTTACCAATGACGACATGAGCGCCTATATCGCTCAACCCGAGAAATGCGCAGCCCTCATTAACCTGTTTCTGCAAGACAGTGGCGACCTGCAGGCAGGTGCCAGCTATGGCCTGCAGATTGTTGACACATCCGGCAACTCGCTGGGCAACTGGGACCCTGGCGATGGCAGCGCCAAACCCAGCTTCAGCACCTATGGCACCTGGTGCCAGACCACCGGCCTGATTCAGGCCTATTACGCCCGATAAGCAACATACACGCTTGCACAGATAGCCACATCGACACGCCCTTAAATCTGGTTCAATATTGCCCGTACCATTTTGAAAGGGCATGGCGTGAAACTGACATTTCTGGGTGCAACCGGCACCGTCACCGGCTCCAAATATCTGCTCAATTGCGCAGGCCAGAAAGTTTTGATTGATTGCGGCCTGTTTCAGGGCCTGAAAGAGCTGCGCCTGCGCAACTGGGATCCTCTGCCCATCAACCCCGCGCAGGTGGATGCGATTGTGCTCACCCACGCCCATCTCGATCACAGTGGCTATATTCCCAAGCTGGTGAAGGATGGTTTTAAAGGCCCCATCTATTGCTCTGAAGCCACTTACGATCTGTGCAAGATCCTGCTGCCGGATAGTGGCCACATTCAGGAAGAAGATGCCGACTTTGCCAACCGCCATGGTTATTCAAAGCACAAGCCAGCGCTGGCGCTTTATACCAAGCAGGACGCACTAGACTGCCTGAACCATTTTAAGCCCGTCAGCTTTGGTCAGCCACATGCGCTGGATGATGAAACGCATTATACCCTGCATCGCGCCGGGCATATTTTAGGGGCGGCCTCCATTCGCGTGCAGGATGGCAGCGGCACCTCCATCCTGTTTTCCGGCGATATTGGCCGCACCAATGATCCAGTCATGAAAACCCCGGCCCAGATTCAGGATGCCGATTATCTGGTGGTGGAATCCACCTATGGCAACCGCCGCCATGATGTGAGCGACCCGGCGGCTGACCTGCAGCGCATCATTCTGGAAACGCTGGCGCGCGGCGGCACTTTGGTCATCCCGGCTTTTGCCGTGGGCCGCTGCCAGACGCTTTTGTATTACATTCATAAACTCAAGAGCGAGAACCGCATTCCCACCACCCTACCAGTTTATCTCGATAGCCCGATGGCAATTGATGTGTCCACCCTGATGAGCAAACACACCAACGACCACCGCCTGCCGCCGCATTTATGCAAAGAGGTCTGCAACACCGCCACCTTCACCCGCACGGTGGAAGAATCCAAAGCGATTGATAATAGTGATATCAGCCTGCCCAAAATCATCATCTCGGCCAGCGGCATGGCCACCGGCGGGCGCGTGCTGCACCACCTCACCCGCTTTGTCGGCGATCCGCGCAGCACAGTTTTGCTGGCCGGTTTTCAGGCCGCTGGTACACGCGGCGACCGTTTGGCGCGCGGCGAAAGCGAGATCAAGATTCACGGTCAGCTCTGGCCGGTGCGGGCGCGGATTGAGCGCATGGACAATCTCTCCGCCCATGCCGATTATGAGGAAATGCTCGACTGGATGAGCCATATCAGCAGCCGCCCGCGCAAGGTGTTTGTCACCCACGGCGAGACGGAAGCGGCGCAAAGCATGCGCCAGAAAATTGACGAGCGGTTTGGCTGGAACGCGGTTGTGCCGCATTATCAGCAGACCGAGGAGATGTAAGGCATGAATCCCGGCAAACATACCCTCAAGCTGCGCCGCTTGGGTATTGATACCTATAAAGAGCCGATCATTTACATGCGCGAGGACTGCCATGTCTGCCGCGCCGAAGGGTTTGAATCGCTCGGCCGTATCCGCATTGCCTGCGGTGATCGTGTGCTGATTGCTACGCTCAACAAGGTCAAATCCCCCCTGCTCAGCCCTGGTGAAGCGGGCCTGTCTGAATATGCCTGGAAGGCGCTGGCCGCCACCGAGGGCGAGCTGATTACCGTGAGCCATCCGGCGCCCATTACCTCGCTCAGCCATGTGCGCTCCAAGATTTACGGCAACCGCTTAGGCACCAGCGAGATCAACGCGATTGTCACCGACATTGTCACCAGCCGTTACTCTGACATTGAGATTGCCGCCTTTGTCACCGCCTGCGCCGGCCAGAAGATGGATGCGGGCGAGATTACCGACCTCACCCGCGCCATGGTCGATGCGGGCGAGCGCCTGAGCTGGCCCGGCGAGCTGATTGTGGACAAGCATTGCGTGGGCGGACTGCCCGGCAACCGCACCACTCCTATTGTAGTGGCGATTGTGGCGGCTTTTGGCCTGACCATTCCCAAAACCTCGTCGCGCGCCATTACCTCACCCGCAGGCACAGCTGACACGATGGAAGTGCTGGCCCCGGTTGATCTTGAAATTGGCGCCATTCGCAAAGTGGTTGAGCAGGAGCATGGCTGTATTGTCTGGGGCGGCGCCGTCTCGCTCAGCCCGGCAGATGACATGCTCATCCGTATTGAGCGCGTGCTGGACCTTGATAGCGAGGGTCAGCTGGTGGCCTCAGTCCTGTCTAAAAAGATTGCGGCGGGTTCCTCCCATGTGCTGATTGATATTCCGGTTGGCCCTACTGCCAAAGTGCGCAGCATGGAGATGGCGCAAGTGTTGGGCCGCAATCTGGAGCAGACCGGCAACGCACTGGGCCTTGGTGTACGGGTGCATATCAGCGATGGCACCCAGCCGGTGGGGCGCGGTATTGGCCCGGCACTGGAAGCGCGGGATATTCTCAGCGTCCTGCAAAACGACCCCCACGCCCCGCAGGACCTGCGCGAACGCGCGCTGGATCTGGCTGGTCATATTCTTGAATTCTCCCCGCAGGTCAAAAGCGGCCATGGCCGCCAGCGGGCGCGTGAGCTGCTGGACAGCGGCAAGGCCTGGGCCAAATTTCAGGCCATCTGCGCGGCACAGGGCGGCATGCGCGAGGTGCCCCTGGCGGCACACCGTCACCCGATTGTGGCTAAACAGGCCGGGATTGTAACCAATATTGATAACCGCCGCATCTCCCGCGTGGCCAAACTGGCAGGCGCACCAACCGATAAAGTCGCTGGGGTTGATTTGCATGTGCCGCGCGGCACGCGCGTTGAGGTAGGCCAGCCGCTGTTTACCGTGCATGCGCAAGCGCCCGGCCAGCTGGATTATGCCCTCAACTACATTGAAGAACAGGGCGAAATTGTGCGGATTGGAGAAGACTGATGTCGATCTTGTTTATCTATCCCGGCAATGAAGAGCTGGGCACCAACCTGCTCAACACCGAGCGCTTTAGCGCCGGACGCATGGATGTGCATCACTTCCCGGATGGCGAAAGCCTGATCCGGCTGGACAGCGTGGTGACCGATCAGGACGTCACCCTGCTCTGCACGCTCGACCACCCGGACGACAAAGCCACCAGCCTGATGTTCTTTGCCCAAACTGCCAAGGAGATGGGCGCCCGCAAGGTGACATTAATCACCCCCTATCTGGGCTATATGCGGCAGGACGTGCGTTTTCACCCCGGTGAAGCGTTGACCTCGGCCATTTTTGCAAAATTCCTCTCGGGGCAGTTTGATGAGCTCATCACCATCGACCCGCATCTGCACCGTCATAAAAGCATGGACGAGATTTACACCATCCCCACCACCGTGCTGCATGCGGCCTATATCATCGCCCACTGGATCAAGGATAATGTCGCCCAGCCGGTGCTGATCGGCCCGGATGGCGAGAGCGATCAATGGGTGTCGGATGTAGCTGGCCACACCGGCATTCCCTATACCGTGCTGACCAAAACCCGCCGGGGCGATACGGATGTTGAGGTCTCGGTGCCGCATATCGAGCAATATCGTGACCACACCCCGGTTCTGGTGGATGACATCATTTCAACTGCCCGCACCATGATCGCTGCCGCCACCCACCTGCTCCATGCAGGCATGAAACCACCCGTATGTATTGGCGTGCATGCGGTTTTTGCTGGTACAGCCTATGATGACCTGCACCGCGCCGGCGTGGGGCGTATTGTAACCTGCAATACCATCGCGCACCGCTCTAACGCGATTGACGTCACGCCACTACTGCTACCCGCCTTGAGCTAATAAGGATTAGGCGGCCAGACGGCTGGCTGCATCTACCGCCAAGCCGCAACCAACCGCAGCGACGGGGTCACCATCAACCACCTGCGCGTGCGGCAGGAGCTGGCAGATTGCTTCACGCACCGCTGGCACGGCTGACGAACCACCGGTAAAGAAAATGGTGTGAATGTCCTGCCCCTGCACGCGCGGCTGCGCCAGCAAGGTGGCGACCGTCTTTTGCACGGCGGCAATCTGCGCTTCAATCGCAGCATTAAAGCCAGCGCGGGTAAATTCAAGCTTCAGCCCTTTGATGATCTCGTTAAAGCTGATGGTTTTCTTGCGGCTGTCCGTAAGGGCAATTTTCGCCTCTTCCACCTTATGAATCAGCGCATGACCCAAACGGTTGGTAATGACATGCTGCAAGCGCCCCACCAGCTCAGGATCGGCAGCGCCACTCACCATTTCCTGAATATCGGCCTGACTGCGCGGCGTGTAGAGCATATTGATCTTATGCCAGGTAGAAAGCATGTGATAAGGCGAGCTTGGCATTTCCAGCGCCTTATGCTTGTAGAGTGAGCCCAAGCCCAGCGCAGGCATCACACCTTTAAAGCTCAGCAGACGGTCAAGATCTGTCCCGCCGATATGCACACCGATATTGCCAAGAATATCAGCGGCACGATCGGCCTGCCCCTTGCGGCGCGGCGAGAGATGGATCACCGAAAAATCGGCCGTACCACCGCCAATATCAGCAATCAGTACGGTCTGATCGTCCTGCAAGGTTGATTCATAGGCCAGCGCTGCGGCAATCGGCTCATACTGAAAGGCAATCTGTTTAAACCCGGCGCGGCTGGCAATATCCTGCAACTGGTTTTGCGCCTGCTGGTCGGCCGCCGCATCATCATCGACAAAAAACACCGGACGGCCAATCACCGCCCGCTCAATCGGGCGGCCTGCCACAGCCTCGGCCTGCGTGCGCAAATGGCGCAAGAACAGCGCCAGCACATCCGCCAGCTTGTATGACTTAAAGCCGATAGCGGTTGAATCCTGCGCCAGCGCGGTGCCCAGAATGCTCTTGAGCGAGCGCAGCAGACGGCCCTGATAGCCGTCACGATACATCTGCATGGCATCGCGCCCAAAGTGAACAGAGGTCTCCCCCTCTTCCATATTGAAGAAAATGCAGGTGGGAATGGAGTTGTGCACGCCTTCCAGCGGCACCATGCTCACCCCGTCAGGCGCAACGATACCCACAGTGGAGTTGGAGGTGCCAAAATCAATCCCCACCACCGGCCCAGCCATTAATGTTGCTGATGCAGCCATAATATTCCTCTAATGATCGCTATAGATCACAATCGTGTCGAATTTCGACCGCCAGATCACTCAGGCCTTTTTGACGAACATGGTCTTGAGGCCCATTTCACCGATACCGTCGATACGGCAGTCAATGTCGTGATCGCCATCAACCAGCCGGTTGATCTTGACCTTGGTGCCGACCTTCACCACGGCGGATGAGCCTTTGACCTTCAGGTCCTTGATGAGCGTCACAATATCGCCCTCAGCCAGAATGTTGCCGTTGGCATCCTTCCAGACCCGCTCGGCCTCGCCCTCAGCTGCTGCCGGGGCGTTTTTAGGCCATTCATGCGCGCATTCCGGGCAAATGAACATGGCGCCATCCTCATAGACATACTCGGAATTGCAGGACGGGCACTTGGGAGTCTCGCTCATATTAAATCTCGCTTGGCTGGCACCCGTCATAAAGGCTGGCGCGCATGAAAATATCCGCTTCTACGGTATAAAAGATCAGACACCTTTTAATCTAGCCCTGCCCGCATCAGCAACTGAAAACTCGCAGACAGACGTACATCGTCAGTGCGTTGACTGGGGAACTGGGATTGTAAAAACAGGCTTTCAGCCTGTTTTTATCCTCGCAGGCTCGGACTTCGCTGCGCTACGCGCCAAACCGTCCACTGGACGGTTTGGTCGAACCGCCCGGCTCTTCAGCGCGAGTACGCAAACCAAACAAAAAGGGCCGCGACGGGCCCTTTTTGTTTGGCTGTGCTCACAGTCACCTGAGAACCTTTCTTCAGCCAGTTCCCTGTTAAACAGGGAAATAACAGGGAATCTTGCGGGTTTCAATCCCCGCAACAGTCCGTCAGACTGGTCTATCCCACTGCAATAGCTATATATTTCGCCCCACACAGGTAAAACTGGCCCCAAAATAACAGGGAATTATTTTCAGGTATCAGGGAATTTTATCTCCGCATCAGGGGAGCCTGTGCCTCCATCAGAGCCCCGGCCTGGGCGGCTGAGCCAAGCTGTAATGACCTACTCGCCTCTTGCCGCTATAGGTAATTAGACCGCGCTGGCGCAGGTCCGTGATGTTGCATTGGGTCATGCAGGCCGCTATCACATCGTTTCTGAATTGTTTACGCGGACGTCACTGCGGTATATATACCGCAATCAACTTCAGTGCATTGCCCTGCCGGGTAGCGGCGGTCGTGACGGCATCAGGATTCTTGCCATCGGCAGCGATATGAAGCTCACCTGTTGCCTTAATGGCTTGTTCGACCGCAGCAACAGCGCGCAGGCGGCGGGCTTCATCAAGACTTGCGAAGCTGCCCTTCAAGTTATTCAATTCCGCTGAAAGACGATCTGTCAGATCATGCAGCCCTGCCAGATTGCCCTCTTTTACTGCTTGTTCAGTCTGCGTACGCAAGCTCGTGATTTTCTGCCAAGGGTCACTGACCTGTGCGGCCACCTGCGACTCGGGGTGTGTGGTGCCAGCCTCATGCTCACTCCCATGGGCGAATGTAGCGAGCGGCACGATAGTGATTAATACACCAAACGTCAATGATGCGAGCTTTTTCATTTATATCTCCTTGGTGACAGGGGTTGATTTGAGATTGGTGGGGCTGAACTGCCAGAAGACCAACGGGCGCAGCAGCAGATCAAGCAGCGTTGAGCTGAACAAGCCACTGAAGATGACAACAGCAACCGGGTATAGAATTTCACGGCCAGGCAGCTCAGGTGACATCAGCAGGGGTACCAATCCGAGAGAGGCTGTCAGTGCGGTCATGAGCACGGGAATGATGCGCTCGGCTGTGCCACGATAAATCATATCTTTCGTAAAGCCCTCGCCCTCATGCTCCATGAGATGCAGGTAATGGGCAATCATCATGATGCCGTTACGCGCGGCAATACCGGTAAGAGAAACAAAGCCGACGAGACTGGCAATTGAGAAAACGCCGCCCGTCAGCCACAATCCGGCAATGGCACCCACAAAAGCTAGCGGGATGGACAGCATCACCTGCAAGGCGAGGTTTACACTGCGGAAGTGCATATAAAGTACCAATAGCATGCCTGCGAGGGAAAGCAGGCTGAGCAGCGCGATGAGGCGGGCGGCACTGGCCTGACTTTCAAACTGACCGCCAAAGGAAATAAAATAACCCTCTGGCAGTTGCACCTTCCCGGCTATAGCCGACTGCATGTCTGTGACAGCACCTACAAGATCGCGGCCAGCGACATTGGCCTGAATGACAATACGGCGCTGGGCGTTCTCGCGGTTGATGATATTAGGGCCCTTGGCCTCTTCAATACGGGCAACAGCCTCCAACGGAACAGAGTTGCCATTACCGACATCAATCGGGATGCGTTTGATGGAATCGACATCATCCCGCGAGGCGTTAGCAAGCCTCAATACAACATCATAAGTGCGCTGGCCATCAAGCACCTGCGTAACTGTCTCACCCTGCATGGCAAGTTGGGCATACTCGGCAACTTCGCCCGCATTAAGGCCATAACGGGCCGCCTGCTCGCGATCAATCAGCACATGGATCTGCGGGATGAGTACCTGTCGCTCGACAAAGAGGTCAACAGTACCTGGAATGGCTTGCATGACGGCACGGATTTCTTCGGCTTTAGCCCTCAAAACTCCGAGATCGGGCCCAAACAGCTTGACTGCAACCTGCGCCCGCACTCCAGACATCATATGATCAATACGATGCGAAATGGGCTGACCGATATTAACGGCAATACCGGGGATCTGCTCCAGCCGGATGCGGATGTCAGCCAGAATGACAGCTTTAGAGCGGTCTGACTCCTTGAGTTCAACCTCAACCTCGCTGGAGTGAACACCTTCAGCATGATCGTCCTGTTCGGCTCTACCGGTACGGCGGCCAGTCTTGGTTGCCTCGGGGACTTCAAGGATCAGGCGCTCGGCCAGTGCGCCAATGCGGTTTG